>Ga0209175_10000100_pt1 | contig 59136 bp, 51 predicted proteins | sample JI91814C2DNA_FD_187506 | JGI IMG/M metagenome (GOLD analysis project Ga0209175, IMG submission 187506) | Wastewater effluent complex algal communities from Wisconsin, to seasonally profile nutrient transformation and Carbon sequestration -... | ecosystem: Engineered > WWTP > Effluent > Algae...
GCAGGACCACTCGCTGCGCGACTGGTTCGGCCGGCACCGCGAGCTGACCCGTCTCTCGCGCCCGTTCCTGCAGGCCCATGCGGCGCGCAGCGGCAGCACCGAACTGCAGCGCCTGCTGCAGCCCGACGGCGCCGCCGCCCTGTCAGCCCTGCTGGCCTCGCACCAACTGGTGGACCTGCTGCAGGCCTGGCCCGCCGCGTGGCCGGCCGAAGATCTGGTGGCCGCACTGCGGCCGCTGGCCCCGCGCCTGTACTCCATCGCATCCGCGCAGTCGGCCGTGGGCCCGGAAGCCCACCTCACGGTGGACCACGTGGACTACGTCGCGCCGGGTGGCCGCCGCTGGGGCGCCGCGTCGCACTTCATCGCCAGCGCCGCCGAGGGCGCGACGCTGCCGGTGTTCATCGAGGCCAACGACCGCTTCCGCCTGCCGCGCGACGGCGCGCGCGACATCGTCATGATCGGCCCGGGCACCGGCGTGGCGCCGTTCCGCGGCTTCGTGCAGGAGCGCGCCGCCACCGGCGCCGGCGGCCGCAACTGGCTGCTGTTCGGCAACCCGCATGCGCGCCACGATTTCCTGTACCAGCTCGAGTGGCAGCAGGCGCTGAAGGCGGGCCAGCTGCAGCGGCTGGACCTGGCGTTCTCGCGCGACCAGGCCGACAAGGTCTATGTGCAGCACCGGCTGCGCGAACACGGCCGCGACCTGTTCGACTGGCTCGAGGGCGGCGCCCACCTGTACGTGTGCGGCGACGCCAGCCGCATGGCGCGCGACGTCGAAGCCGCGCTGCTGGACGCCATCGCCACCCACGGCGGCCGCGACGCCGACGGCGCGCGCGACTACCTGGCCGGGCTGCAGCAGCAGGGCCGCTACGCCCGGGACGTGTACTGATGTCCGCCCATTCCGTCGAAGACATCAAGACCGGAAGCGGCCGTCTGCGCGGCACGCTGCTGCAGAGCCTGGCCAACCCGGTCACCGGCGCGCTGGCCGAAGCCGACCAGGTGCTGATCAAGTACCACGGCAGCTACCAGCAGGACGACCGCGACCTGCGCGACGAGCGCCGCCAGGCCAGGCTCGAGCCCGACTACAGCTTCATGATCCGCACCCGCACGCCCGGCGGCGTGGTCACGCCGGCGCAGTGGCTGGGCCTGGACGCCATCGCCACCACGTATGCCGAGCGCGGCCTGCGCATCACCACGCGCCAGGCCTTCCAGTTCCACGGCGTCATCAAGGGCAAGCTCAAGCCCACCATGCAGGCCATCAACGCGCAGCTGATGGACACCCTGGCCGCCTGCGGCGACGTCAACCGCAACGTGGCGGTGGCCGCCAATCCGCTGGAGTCGCGCGCGCATGCGGCGGTCCACGCGCAGGCCGCCGCGCTGTCCGAACACCTGCTGCCCAACACCCGCGCCTACTACGAAATCTGGCTGGACGAAGAGCGCGTGGCTGGCAGCGGCAGCGAGGACGAACCCGTCTACGGCAGCGCCTACCTGCCGCGCAAGTTCAAGATCGGCTTCGCCATCCCGCCGGTGAACGACGTGGACGTGTTCGCCCAGGACCTGGGCTTCATCGCCGTGCTCGAAGGCGGCGAACTGGCCGGCTACAACGTCAGCATCGGCGGCGGCATGGGCGCCACCCACGGCGATGCCGAGACCTATCCGCGCCTGGCCGACATCATCGGCTTCATCACGCCCGACCAGGTGATCGCCGTGGCCACCGCCGTGGTCACCGCCCAGCGCGACTTTGGCAACCGCACCGTGCGCAAGCGCGCGCGCCTGAAGTACACGATCGACGACCGCGGGCTGGATTGGTTCACGCAGCAGGTGGAAAGCCGCGCCGGCTTCACGCTCGCGCCGGCGCGGCCCTTCGCCTTCGACCACAGCGGCGACCGCTTCGGCTGGGTTGAAGGCCACGACGGCCGCTGGCACCTGACGCTGCGGCTGCTGTCGGGCCGCATCCAGGACGGCGCCGATGGCGCGCACCTCACCGGCCTGCGCGAAATCGCCCGCGTGCACGAAGGCGATTTCCGCCTCACGCCCAACCAGAACCTGGTCATCGCCGGCGTGCCGGCCGCGCGCCGCGCGCAGATAGATGCGCTGGTGGACGCGCACGGCCTGCACGGCTTCCGCACCGCCAGCCCGCTGCGCCTGAAGTCCATCGCCTGCGTGGCCCTGCCCACCTGCGGCCTGGCCATGGCCGAAGCCGAGCGCTACCTGCCGGCGCTCACCACAAAGGTCGAGGCGCTGCTGGACACGCATGGCCTGGGCGACGCGCCCATCCTGCTTCGCATCAGCGGCTGCCCCAACGGCTGCTCGCGGCCCTACCTGGGCGAAATCGCCCTGGTGGGCAAGGCGCCCGGCCGCTACAACCTGATGCTGGGCGCGGACCACCGCGGCCAGCGCCTGAACGCGCTGTACCGCGAGAACATCGACGAGCCGCAGATCCTCGCCGCGCTTGATCCGCTGCTGGCCGGCTACGCCGCGCAGCGCCGCCCCGCCGAAGGATTCGGCGACTTCCTGGTGCGCACCGGCGTGGTCACGCCGCGCATCGGCATTCCCCTGGAGCTGGTCCCATGAGCATCGTCCCCGACCCCACCGCCGCCGCCGAATCCCGCCAGGCCCTGGCCGAACTCAACGCCTGGCTGGCCGGCCTCACGGCGCCGCAGCGCATCGAGTGGGCGCTCGAATCCCTGTCGGGCGAACACGCGCTGTCGTCGAGCTTCGGCGCGCAGTCGGCGGTGGCCCTGCACATGGCCACGCGCGCCCGCTCCGACCTGCCGGTCATCCTGGTGGACACCGGCTACCTGTTCCCCGAAACCTACCGCTTCGTGGACCAACTGACCGATCGCCTGGGCCTGAACCTGAAGGTCTACCGCCCGCAGGTGGGCATCGCCTGGATGGAGGCCCGCCACGGCCGCCTGTGGGAGAACGGCGTCGAGGGCATTGATCGCTACAACCGCCTGCGCAAGGTCGAACCGATGAACCGCGCGCTCTCCGAGCTGGGCGTGCGCACCTGGATCGCCGGCCTGCGCCGCAGCCAGACCCGCCAGCGCGCCGACATCGACTTCCTGCAGATCCGCGACGGCCGCTGGAAGCTGCACCCGCTGGCCGACTGGAGCGACCGCGACGTGGGCCAATACCTGGCACGCCACGACCTGCCCTACCACCCGCTCTGGGACCAGGGCTACGTCTCGATCGGCGACGTGCACACCACGCGCCCCTGGCAGCCCGGCATGCGCGAGGAGGACACCCGATTTTTCGGCCTGCGCCGCGAGTGCGGCCTGCACTTCGACGAGGTGCGCGAGAGCGCCTGAGGCGCGGCGGGAGCGGTTTCCGTGGGATTATGGCGGCCTTCCCAGGCCCCACCGCCCCGCCCGATGCTGCGACTCACCGACCTCACCCTTCCCCTGGACCACGCCGACAGCGCGCTGCGTGACGCCGTGCTGGCGCGCCTGAAGCTGCCCGCCGGCGCCCTGCGCAGCCTCACGGTGGCCAAGCGCAGCTACGACGCCCGCAAGCGCGGCCACATCGTGCTGACGTATTCGGTGGACGTGGACGTGGCCGACGAGACCGCGGTGCTGGCGCGCGCGTCGGCGCAGAGCCATCGGGTGAAGGTGACGCCGACACCCGACACCACGTACCGCTTCATCGCCAGGCCGTCGCCGACGCAGGTGCTGCGGCCGATCGTGGTGGGCATGGGCCCCTGCGGCCTGTTCGCCGGCCTGGTGCTGGCGCAGATGGGCCTGCGGCCGATCATCCTCGAGCGCGGCAAGCAGGTGCGCGAGCGCACCGTGGACACCTTCGGCCTGTGGCGCAAGAAAGTGCTCAACCCCGAGTCGAACGTGCAGTACGGCGAGGGCGGCGCGGGCACCTTCTCCGACGGCAAGCTCTACAGCCAGATCAGCGACAAGCGGCACCTGGGCCGCAAGGTGCTGGACGAGTTCGTGAAAGCCGGCGCGCCCGACGAAATCCTGTACGTCAGCAAGCCGCACATCGGCACCTTCCGCCTGGTGTCCATGGTGGAGCACATGCGCGCCACCATCGAAGGCTTGGGCGGCGAGATCCGCTTCTCGCAGCGCGTGGACGACCTGGACATCGCGCTGGACGCCGACGGCGACCGCCGCGTGCGCGGCGTGGTGCTGGCCAGCGGCGAAACCATCCGCGCCGACCACGTGGTGATGGCCCTGGGCCACAGCGCGCGCGACAGTTTCGCCATGCTGCATGCGCGCGGTGTTTACATGGAGGCCAAGCCCTTCTCGATCGGCTTCCGCATCGAGCACCCGCAGTCGGTGATCGACGAAGCGCGCTTCGGCCCGCAGGCCGGCCACCCGCTGCTGGGTGCGGCCGACTACAAGCTGGTGCACCACTGCCGCAACGGCCGCTCGGTGTACAGCTTCTGCATGTGCCCGGGCGGCACCGTCGTGGCGGCGGCCAGCGAGCCCGGCCGCGTGGTCACCAACGGCATGAGCCAGTATTCGCGCAACGAACGCAACGCCAACGCGGCCATCGTGGTGGGCATCACGCCGGAAGACTTCGCCGAGTTCGATCCCAGCGGCAGCCCGCTGGCGGGCATCGCGCTGCAGCGGCACTGGGAGTCGGTGGCGTTCAAACTGGGCGGCGAAACCTACGAAGCGCCGGCGCAGAAAGTGGGCGACTTCATCGCCGGAACGCCCTCGGTGGCGCTGGGCGCGGTGGTGAACTCGTACACGCCGGGCGTGCGCCTGGGCGACCTGTCCGGCGCGCTGCCGCGCTACGCCATCGAAGCCATCCGCGAGGCGCTGCCGGCCTTCGGAAAGCAGATCAAGGGCTTCGACATGGCCGACGCCCTGCTGACCGGCGTGGAAACCCGCACCTCCTCACCCGTGCGCCTCACGCGCGGCGAAGACGGCCAGAGCCTCAACACCCGCGGCCTGTTCCCGGCCGGCGAAGGCGCCGGTTACGCCGGCGGCATCCTGTCGGCGGGCGTGGACGGCATCCGCGCCGCCGAGTGGGTGGCCGAGGCGATGATGCAGGACTCAAGCGCGCTGCCGGCCTGAGCCTCACCGGCACCACTGCTCCTCGCAAGGCTCGCGGTCGTTGTCGCCATCCATCTGCGTGCCGGGACAATGCGCGAGGAAGTACTGCGCCTCGGCGCAGGAGCGCATCTGCGAACAGTGCGTGCGGCCATCGCAGGTGAAAGACTCGCCCGCCGCCAGCGGCTGGGCCAGCGGCGCCGTTGGCAGCGACTGTTGGGTAACGGTTTCGGGCGGAGCGAACCGGGAATAGACCTGCGCGGCCACCGCCAGCACGATGACGATGCCGGCGAGTGCGCCCAGCGCGTCCCGCCAACCAAACTTCCCCTCGACCGGCCGCGGGCGGCGCGAACCGCGGGCGCCCGGCCTCTGGATGTTGACGGCCTTGCGCTTGCCGTCAGGGCCGGCCTGGATTTCGAACGACACCAGTTCGCCGACCTGAGGCCGTTGGCCGCCGCGCGGGAAAGCAGAAACGTGCGCGAAGACTTCTTCCGTGCCCGAGGCCACCACCACGAAGCCGAAGCCACGCTCGTCGTTCCATTTCACCAGCGTGCCGTGGGTTCGCATGCAGGACTCACTCAATTGGTGATGGCCTGGCTCAGCTCCACCCACGTGGGCGGCACCGGCCAGGTGGGCGTGTCGTGGCCGGCCACGGCGCGCTTGAGGTCGCTGCGGTCGAGCTGCGGGGCCAGGGCCAGCAGCAGCTCCAGCGCGTAGTCGCGCAGCACGCGTTCGCGCGGCAGCACGGCCCAGCTGACGCATTCGGGCACGGCGGCGGGCGCGGGCAGCGGGCGCAGGTCGGCGTCGTCGCGGGCGCTGACGGCCATTTCGGCCAGCAGGCCCACGCCCAGGCCGGCGCGGACATAGGTCTTGATCAGGTCGGCGTCGCGCGCGGTCATCGCAACCTGCGGCTCCAGGCCGGCGGCGGCGAAGGCGCGGCGCAGGGAAGACTCGGGACGGTTGGTGGATTCGTAGCTGACCAGCGGCAGCGGCGCCAGTTCGGCCAGCGTGGGCGCGCGGCCCAGCGCCGCCAGTTCGTGCGCGGCCGGCACCAGCACCACGCGGCGCCAGCGGTACAGCGGCACGGCCAGGCCACCGGGCGGGATCTCGCCCGCCGTGCTGACCACGGCGAAGTCGGCCAGGCCGCCCGCCAGTTGATCCAGCACTTCGCCTTCCGAGGCCGGCTGCAGGTGGATGCTGACGTCGGGGAAGCGCCGCGCCAGCGCGGCGATGGCCGGCGGCAGCACGAAGCGGGCCTGGGTGTGGGTGGTGACCAGGGTGAGGCGACCCTGCTTTTCGCCGCGCTCGTTGGCGGCGTAGGCGCGGATGTTGCCGGCCTCGGCCAGCACGCGGCGGGCGTGGGCCAGCACGTCCTTGCCGGCCGGCGTGATGGACTCGAGGCTGCGGCCCTTGCGCTGGAACAGCAGGAAGCCCAGTTCGTCCTCCAGCAGTTTGAGCTGCTTGGACAGGCCGGGCTGGGTGGCGTGCACCTTTTCGGCGGCCAGGGTGATGTTGAGGCCGGAGTCGGCGATGGCAATCAGGTAGCGCAGCTGCGTGAGGGTCATGAACGTTCCAAGGGTTGTCGGGCGCCAGCGGTTCAGGGCACGGGCGGGCGACAACACAGCGGGGAACGGAGCATGGACACGGGCATTCCAGGGGCGGCGCGCGGCGCCGGGGTCGTACCCGCAACCTAACCCGGCCCCGTCGGTGCGTCCATACGCCCCTGATAACCGGAAGGCATATGCACGGGGCCGCTGGTCATTTCCGGCGGTCGGGGCGCACGGCCTAGCGTGGCGACATGGCCCAAGACCCCGCCCCGCTGTTCCCCCTGTTCGCCGACCTGCGCGGCCGCCGCGTGCTGGTGGTGGGCGGCGGCGCAGTGGCGCGGCGCAAGCTTGAGCCGCTGCTGGCGGCGGGCGCGCGGGTGGTGGTCGGGGCGCCGTGGCTGGAGCCGTCGGTGATGGCGCTGTTCGCCGAGGGCCGCATCGAACACCTGGCCGGTCGCTTTGAACCCGAGTGGCTGGACGGTGCCTGGCTGGTGGTGGCCGCCACCGACGACGGCGACGTGAACCGCGCGGTGGCCGCCGCCGCCGAGGCCCGCCGCCTCTGGGCCAACGTGGTGGACGACCTGGCGCTGTCGAGCTTCCAGTCGCCGGCGCGGGTCGAGCGCGGGCCGCTGCAGGTCGCCATCTCCAGCGGCGGCGGTGCGCCGATGCTGGCACGGCACCTGCGCGAGAAACTTGAAACCGAGCTCGACGAATCCCTCGCCGGCCTCGCCACCCTGCTGCTGCGCGAACGCAGCCGCATCCGCGCGCGGCACCCGCGCCTGGCCGAGCGGCGGCGATTCTTCGAAGCGCTGCTGGCCGGGCCCGTGGCCGAGCGTTTCCGCGCCGGCGACACCGCGGGCGCCCTGCGCGCCTTCGACGCCGCGCTGGGCGAAGCGCCACCCTCGCGCGACCTCGGCTCGGTGGCGCTGGTGGGTGCCGGCCCCGGCGACCCGGGCCTGCTGACGCTGCGCGCACTGCGCCTGCTCAACCAGGCCGACGTGATCCTGCACGACCGCCTGGTGTCGCCCGGCGTGCTGGCCCTTGCGCGGCGCGACGCCGAGTTCATCGAAGTGGGCAAGCAGGCGGCCAACCACCACGTGCCGCAGGACGGCATCCATGCGCTGATGCTGGAACACGCCCGCGCCGGCCGGCGCGTGGTGCGGCTCAAGGGCGGCGACCCGTTCGTGTTCGGCCGCGGCGGCGAAGAGCTGGAGTTCCTGCAGGCGCACGGCATTGCCTTCGAGGTCGTGCCGGGCATCACCGCCGCACTGGCCTGCGCGGCTTATGCCGGCGTACCGCTCACGCACCGCGACCACGCGCAGTCGGTGCGCCTGCTCACCGCGCACTGCAAGGACTCGCTGGACACGCTGGACTGGCGCGCGCTGGCGCAGGAGAAGCAGACGCTGGCCGTGTACATGGGCGTGGCCGGCCTGGCCGGGTTCCGCGACCGCCTGCTGGCGCATGGCCGCGACGCCGGCACGCCGTTCGCGCTGGTCGAGAACGGCTCGCGGCCCGAGCAGCGCGTGGTCACCGGCACCCTGGCCGATCTGCCGTCGCTGGCCGCCGTGCATGGGGTGCAGTCCCCCGCGCTGCTGATCCTGGGCGAAGTGGCGGCGCTGGCAACGCCGCTGCACTGGTTCGGCGCCGCGCCGCTGGGCGCGCCCGCCAAACCCATCGCCCACGCCGCCTGAAACCGGTTTTTTCCACAGGAGATTGGCATGGCGATTTTCGACAGCATCCTCGACACCATCGGCCGCACGCCCATCGTGCGGCTGCATCGCATCGCGCCGCCGCACGTGTCGCTTTACGTGAAGGTGGAATCGTTCAACCCCGGTGGTTCGGTGAAGGACCGGCTGGCGCTGGCGGTGATCCTGGATGCCGAGAAGCGCGGCGTGCTCAAGCCCGGCCAGACGGTGGTGGAAGCCACGTCGGGCAACACCGGCATCGCGCTGGCGATGGTGTGCGCGGCGCGCGGCTATCCGTTCGTGGCGGTGATGACCGAAACCTTCTCCATCGAGCGCCGCAAGCTGATGCGCGCCTACGGCGCCAAGGTCATCCTGACGCCCGCCGCCGAACGCGGCAGCGGCATGGTGCGGCGGGCGGCGGAGCTGGCGGCGAAACACGGCTGGTTCCTCGCGCAGCAGTTCGAGAACCCGGCCAACCCCGCGTACCACCGCAGCACCACCGCGCCGGAAATCCTGCAGGACTTCGCCGGCCGTCGGCTGGACTTCTTCGTCACCGGCTGGGGCACGGGCGGCACGCTGACCGGCGCCGGCCAGGTACTCAAGCTGGCCAGGCCCGACCTGCGCATCGTCACGTCCGAACCCGCCGGCGCCGCCCTGCTCACCGGCAAGGACTGGGCCCCGCACAAGATCCAGGGCTGGACCCCGGACTTCGTGCCGGGCGTGCTGGACCGGGGCATCGCCGACGACATCCGCCCGGTGGACGACCTCACCGCCCGCGACACGGCGCGCCGCCTGGCGGCCGAAGAGGGCGTGTTCGTGGGCATCAGCGCCGGCGCCACCGTGGCCGCCGCGCTGCAGGTGGCCCAATCGGCCCCCGAAGGCAGCGTGCTGCTGGCCATGCTGCCCGACACCGGCGAGCGCTACCTGAGCACCTTCCTGTTCGAAGGCGTGAACGAAGGCTCCGACGACGACTGGCTGGCAGGCCTCGACACAGCGGCCAGCGCCGCCTGAGGCCTTACTCGGCGCCCTGGAGCACGGCCTCGAGCTTGCCCGGCTCGATGTTCTTGTCCAGGCCGCTGATGTACTCGTTCACCGCGGCATCGGTCATCAGCCCCTGCATGGCGACCTTGCCGAGCACCTCGAAGCTGCTGGCAATCACCGAGGACCCCTCGTACTTCACCGCGGCCGCGGTTTCGGTGGCGCAGCGGTCGGCCAGCAGCGCCACGAACAGGTCGGCCACTTCCTTGTTCATCGTGTCGGCCTGGGCCTGGCTGACCTGGGTGAGGTCGGCGACGTCGGGGTGGCGGGACATGGCGCCGAAGATCCAGCGCATCAGGGTGGTCTTGTCCGCCTGGGAGGTCTTTTCCACCAGGCAGATCGCCAGCTTGTCGTTGAACGGGCCCGCGTGGACGGACGAGGACAGGCCCAGCAGGACCAGGGCAGGCAGGATGCGAAGTTTCATGGGGACTCCCGGAGTGGACCGGCAGCCTAGCAAAGGCACCCGCCGGGCGGCACCCGGCGGCGCCGGGGCCCGTTGACTGGGCCGCGACGGGCGGGAGAGGTAGAATCCGGGTTCCCTTCGAAGTCCGCCGCCCGGCCCCACGCCGTGCGCCGGCCTGCCCCACAGGAAAGTCGCGACGATGAAGATTCTGGTCGGTTACAAGCGGGTGGTGGACTACAACGTCCGCATCCAGGTCAAGCCCGATGGCTCCGGCGTGGTCACCGACGGCGTGAAGCTGTCGCCCAACCCCTTCGACGACATCGCCCTCGAGGAAGCCCTGCGCCTGCGCGACAAGGGCATCGCCACCGAAGTCGTCGTGGCCACCATCGGCCCGGCCGACTGCCAGGCGCACCTGCGCAACGGCCTGGCCATGGGCGCCAACCGCGCCATCCACGTGGTGACCGACCAGGCCATCCAGCCGCTCACCGCCGCCCGCGCCCTGCTCAAGCTGGTCGAGAAGGAACAGCCGCAGCTGGTGCTGCTGGGCAAGCAGGCCATCGACGACGACGCCAACCAGACCGGCCAGATGCTGGCCACGCTGTGGGGCCGCCCGCAGGCCACCTTCGCCGGCAAGCTCGACGTGGCAGACGGCAAGGCCACCGTGGTGCGCGAAGTGGACGCCGGCCTCGAGACGCTCGAATTCGACCTGCCCGCCGTGGTCACCACCGACCTGCGCCTGAACGAGCCGCGCTTCATCAAGCTGCCCGACATCATGAAGGCCAAGTCCAAGCCGATGGAAACCATCGCTTTCGCCGACCTGGGCGTGGAAGCGGGCGACCATCTCAAGACCACCCACTACGCCCCGCCCGCCAAGCGCAGCAAGGGCGTGATGGTGAAGGACGTTGCCGAGCTGGTCTCGGCGCTCAAGGCCAAGGGCCTGGCGTAAGGAGCCGATGACATGAGCAAGGTACTGATCATCGCCGAGCACCTCGGCGGCAAGCTGAACTCTTCCACCGCCCGCTGCGTGAGCTGCGCTCAGGCCATCGCCGGCGCCGAGATCCACGTGGCCGTGCTGTCCGACGCGCCCGCGGGCGTGGCGGCCGAGGCCGCGCAGATCGCCGGCGTCGCCAAGGTCATCACCGTGGCCAACGCCGCCAACGCCCAGGCCATCGCCCAGGTGCTGGCGCCGCAGGTGGCGCAGCTGGCCGCGGGCTATTCGCATGTGTTCGGCCCGTCCACCACATTTGGCAAGGACCTGATGCCCTGCGTGGCGGCGCTGCTGGGCGTGGCCCAGGTCAGCGACATCATGAGCGTGGAGTCGAGCCACGTGTTCAAGCGGCCCATCTACGCCGGCAATGCCATCATCACCGTCGAGGCGCCGTCGTCCATGGCCATCGTCGGAACCGTGCGCACGGCGTCGTGGCCGGCGGCGGGCGGCGGCGGCAGCGCCGCGGTGGAAGCCGCGTCGGTGGACGCCGCGCTGCCTTCGCACACGCGCTTCGTCGGCCTGCAGCAGGGCAAGTCCGACCGCCCCGACCTGCAGGGCGCCAGCAAGGTGGTCAGCGGTGGCCGCGCGCTGGGTTCGGCCGACGCGTTCTCGATCATCTACTCGCTGGCCGACAGGATGGGCGCGGCCGTGGGCGCCTCGCGCGCCGCGGTGGACGCCGGCTACGTGCCCAACGAACTGCAGGTGGGCCAGACCGGCAAGATCATCGCTCCGGAGCTGTACGTGGCCATCGGCATCAGCGGCGCCATCCAGCACCTGACCGGCATCAAGGACGCGGGCACCATCGTCGCCATCAACAAGGACGCCGAGGCGCCCATCTTCGAAGTGGCCGACTTCGGCCTCGTCGGCGACCTCTTCACCCTCGTCCCCGAACTCGAAAAAGCCCTGTAACTGAAAATGTACCAGGTACATTTTCACGGGGCCTGAGACGCGGGAAACCGCGCGCCGGGCCGGAAATCCAGAAGGGGGTCCAAGCGTGCTTGGGCCCCCTTTTGTTTCCCACCGCCGCCAGGCCTGCAAACCCCGGCCGCGGGCGGCCGGTCCCTCCATGCCGCCCCGTTGGTAGAGGCAGTCAATCCGAACAGGGGAAGGGTGATGTCGAGCAACCAGGTCCTGGGCATGGGCGCCGTGGCCGTGCTGGCGATGGCGGTGTCTCCCGGCGTGTCGGCCGGCGTGATCAATGGCGTGCTTTCGCAGTGGAACCTGCAGGCCGAAGCCTGCGAGGACGGGCCCATTGACCTGGCCGCCATGGTGAACGTGGCCATGTTCGAGGCAGTCAACGGCATCGCCGGCAAATACACGCCTTACCTCCCGCAGTCCCCCTCCGGCGGCCGCGGATCGATGGACGCGGCGGCGGCCTCGGCCGCCCATGACGTGCTGGTGGCGCTGTGCCCGGACCAGGCCGAGATGTTCGCCGGTCCGCTGAAGGCCTCGCTGGCCGAGGTGAAGGACGCCGCTGCACGCGACGGCGGTGCGCGGCTGGGCAAGGCCGCGGCCGCCGCCCTGGTCGCCGCGCGCGCCGACTCCGGCGCGAACCTGCGCGACCCGGTGTTCGACGCCCAGGCCCCCGGTCTCTACGTGCCCACCCTCCAGCGGGTGGGCGTCAACATCGCCCGCATCCGTCCTTGGGTGATGACCCGGCCCGACGAGCTGCGTTCGCCGCCACCGCCGGCGCTGGACAGCGAAACCTGGGCCCGCGACTTCAACGAGATCAAGCGCATGGGCGGCAAGAAATCCACCGACCGCACGGCCACCGAGGCCGACGTCGGCAAGTTCTGGGGCGGCCGCAGCGTCCGCATCGTGCTGCCGCAGCTGGTGGGCCGCCCGGGCAGGACGCTGGTGGACGACGCGCGTTTCCTGGCGCTGGCGGAGATGGCCTGGGTGGATTCCTACGTGGCGATGATGGACGGCAAGTACGCCTACAACTTCTGGCGCCCGATCACCGCCATCCGCAATGCGCAGTCGGACGGCAACGCCGCCACCGATCCCGATGCCGATTGGGAACCCCTGCTGGGCAACACCCCGCCGCATCCCGAGTATCCCTGCGGCCACTGCCTGTCGGCCGGCGCCGTGGGCGCCGTGATCGAGGCCGAGTTCGGCGACGACGCGCCGCCGATCGTGCTGGCCGAGGAGGACAGCCAGCTGCGGCGTTTCGACACGCCGCGCGAATACATCGACGACGTCAGCGAATCGCGCCTGCTGGGCGGCGTGCACTACCGGTTCTCGGTCGACGCCGGCCGCGACGCCGGCATGGCCCTGGGAAAGCTGGCCGTGGCCCGCTACTTCAAGCCGGTGGCGGGCGAGCCCTGACGGGCATCGCTGCCGTCAATCGTCCTGTTGCGCTGCGCGCCGGGCGGCCTCGATGCGCTCGGCGCTGGCCGGGTGCGTGGACAGGTAGCTGATGGCGCCCATGTCCTGTTCGCCGTGGTGTTTGGACAGCCGCGCCATCACCGTGCCGAAGTCGTTCGGCGAGCGGCCCCGCCGCTTGAGCAGGGTGAACGCGAACTGGTCGGCCTCGGCCTCGTGCCGGCGCGAGAAGCCGCTTTCGAGCAGCAGCACCGGGATGGACACCGACAGCGACCCGGTGCCCGACAGGTCGCCGAACAGGAAGCCCGCCACCACCACTACGGCCGAGCTCTGCAGCGCCTGGCGCATGCCGTGCCGGTGCTCGTGGTGGCCGGCTTCGTGCGCCAGCACCGCCACCAGTTCGTCATCCGATTCCACCAGTTCGACCAGTTCATCGGTCACCACCACCAGGCCGTCGGGCAGTGCGAACGCGTTGGGGCCCAGCTTCGGTGCGCTGCGGAACTCCAGCCGGAAATCGGCCTCGCGCGGCAGGCCCGCCACCAGCGCGGCGAACTGCGCCTGCAGCGCCGCCCGGCGATTGGCCGGCAGCTTCGAGGGGTCGGTGTGCACCCGGTCTATCAGGGCCATGGCCTGGCGGGTGATGGTGCGCTCGATGGCGGGCGGCACCGCCGGCGCCACCTGGTTGGCCATCCACGGCAGCCCGACCTGGAAGAAGAACACCACGCCCAGCACCGTCACCGCCGCGGCGCCGATGGCGGCGCTGCGCCGCTGCTCCAGCCAGTGCGCCACGGCCTCGACGCGGCTGGAGGTGGGAATCCACTGGTCGAGCAGCGGCGAGTCGGCGATGTCCAGGTGGCCTTCGCCCGGCAGGTCCAGCTTGCGCGCCATCGACCCCAGGCGCGGGCTGAGCGTGACCTCGGCCACGGCGAACTCCAGCACCATGCCCTCGGACTCCAGCCGCAGCGTATCCGGCGCCGGCTGGCTGAGCCGCGACGCGCGGCCGCGGCTGCCGCGGCCGTCGTACCAGGTGGCGTCCAGCAGGTTCAAATGCTCACGTCCATGTCCAGGTCCAGCGCGTCGAGCAGTTCCGCGCCGGCCGCCCCTTCATCGCGCTCGCGCTCGGCGATGAACTGGTCCAGGTCACCCGAGGCCAGCAGCACGAAATGCCTGGCCCGGTATTTCGCCAGCCGCACCATGGCCCAGGGCACCAGCAGGCCCAGGCTGAAAACGATGGCCACGCCGTTGCTGAAATAGATCCAGATCACGTCGCGCGCGCGCAGCGTGGATTCGAAGCGGTGGCCGCCCAGGCTGGCGAAGTTCCACATCAGGTTGGTGTAGCGCGTGCGCAGGAACACCGGCAGCGCCAGGAACAGCAGGTACACCGCGAAGATGGGCACCATGATGGCCACCATCGCGCCGGTGCCGGGGTCCTTGCTGTTGCCCGCGTCGTCGCCCATGCCCGCCGCCAGCAGGGCGCCGCCGACGGCCGCGAAGATCATCAGCAGGTACAGCCCGACGCCGATGCCGATCGAAATCAGGAAGGGCATGTAGTACTGGCCCAGGTCGCCGGCGAACTTGAAGCGCTTGCCGCCGAAGCGGTGGCCGGTGACCTGGTAGTCGTGCTGGTGCATGCGCACCCACGGCGACAGCATGTACAGCGTGATCAGGCCCAGCATCGGCCGGAACATGAAGTTCACGTAGGCCTCGTACACACCCTCGACGAAGCGGAAGCGCAGCCCGCGCCAGGCCGAATAGCGGGCGCGGAAGCGCAGCGTGCGCTGGATCAGCCACGGCAGCAGCGCCAGCACCGCCAGGATCAGCGGCACGTAGACCACCCAGATCTGGAAGTGCGCGCACAGGCCCAGCGCGATCGCCACCGCATACGCCACCAGGCGCCCCTTGAGGATGGCGATGGGATTGGCCAGGTACTCGAACGGCGCACCCGCCAGACGGGTGTTGCCGTAGAAATAGCGCTCGGTGCGCACCTTGGCCCAGGCCGAATAGATGCCCAGCGTGACGATGGACAGCACCAGGTTGACGAACCAGATGCCGAAGAATTCCTTGGCATTGCCGGTGAACTCGACACCGTGGCGATGCACCTCGGGCGGCGGTGGCGGGGCGGGCAGCGGCGGCGGCAGGGGCGGAAGCGGCGGCGGGCTGGCGCCGGCCGAGGTGTCGTCGAGGTCGTACTGCATTGCGTTCCTGGGTGGTCCCCGGCTCCCCGCCGGCCTCCCAATCTATCCGAACCCCCCGCAAATCAGAAACGAAAATGTACCAGGTACATTTTCACGCCACGGCCCGACCCGTCTCACGCTCGATGAAAATGTACCTGGTACATTTTCGTTTCAGGGGCGGTAGATCCAGTGGCGGGCGGCGAGGAAGCCGAGGGCGGCCAGCAGGGCTTCCACCAGCGGCTTGAGCAGCCAGGCGACCTGCAGGCCTTCACGGGCGTCGATGGCCTGCACGGCCAGCGTGCTGGCGGCCGTGGTGGCCAGCCAGAACGCCGCGAAGCGCAGCGCATGGCGCCGCGCCAGCGTGGGCTGGCCTTCACGCGCGAAGGTGTAGCGGCCGTTGAGCCAGAAGCCCAGCGACGCGCCGGCCACGCGGCCCGCCAGGTTGGCTGGCACCACCGCCACGCCGGCCGCCGTCATCAGCACGAAGCAGGCCCAGTCCAGCACCAGCTGCAGGCCGCCCACCAGGCCGTAGGAGACCAGCTGCCGCAGTGCGGTCACTCAGGCGGCTCGGCGGAACGGGCATCCTGTCTTGGCGCGCAGTTCGTCGTCGCCCACGCCCGGCGCGGCTTCCACCAGCACCAGGCCGTCGGCGGTGACGTCCATCACGGCCAGTTCGGTGATGATGCGGTTCACCACGCCCAGGCCGGTCAGCGGCAGCGTGCACTTGGGCAGTATCTTGGGCTCGCCGGTTTTCGTGGTGTGCTCCATCAGCACCACCACGCGCTTCACGCCGGCCACCAGGTCCATCGCGCCGCCCATGCCCTTGACCATCTTGCCCGGCACCATCCAGTTGGCGAGGTCGCCGCGGTCGGTCACTTCCATCGCGCCCAGGATGGCCAGGTCAATGTGGCCGCCGCGGATCATCGCGAACGAATCATGGCTGCCGAAGTAGCTGGCGCCGGCGCGCGAGGTGACGGTCTGCTTGCCGGCGTTGATCAGGTCGGCGTCCACTTCGCCTTCGGTCGGGAACGGGCCGATGCCCAGCAGGCCGTTCTCGGACTGCAGCCACACGTCCATGCCGGCCGGGATGTGGTTGGCCACCAGCGTGGGCAGGCCGATGCCGAGGTTGACGTAGGCGCCGTCGGTGAGTTCGCGCGCGGCGCGGGCCGCCATTTCGTCGCGGGACCAGGACATCACTTGTCTCCTGCGCGCACGGTGCGCTGTTCGATGCGTTTCTCGGGCGTGGCGTTGAGCACGATGCGGTCCACGTAGATGCCCGGCAGGTGCACCTGGTCGGGGTCGATGCTGCCCACCTCGACGATCTCCTCCACTTCGGCCACGCACACCTTGCCCGCCATCGCCACGGCCGGGTTGAAGTTGCGCGCGGTCTTGCGGAACACCAGGTTGCCGGCCGCGTCGGCCTTCCACGCCTTCACCAGCGAGACGTCGGCGCGCAGCGCGGTTTCCATCACGTAGTGCTGGCCGTCGAACTCGCGGGTTTCCTTGCCGTCGGCGACGATGGTGCCGTAGCCGGTGCGGGTGAAGAAGGCCGGGATGCCCGCGCCGCCGGCGCGCAGGCGTTCGGCCAGCGTGCCCTGCGGGTTGAATTCGAGCTCGAGTTCGCCGGCCAGGTACTGCCGTTCGAACTCCTTGTTCTCGCCCACGTAGGACGAAATCATCTTGCGGATCTGCCGCGTGGCCAGCAGCTGGCCCAGGCCGAAGCCGTCCACGCCGGCGTTGTTGGAAATCACCGTGAGGCCGGTGGCGCCCGAATCGCGCAGCGCGGCGATCAGCGCCTCGGGGATGCCGCACAGGCCGAAGCCGCCGACCGCGAGGGTCTGGCCGTCGGCGACGATGTCGCGCAGGGCGCTGGCGGCGTCGGCGTATCGCTTGTCGCGGCCGCGGGAGGTGCCGCTCGCGGCGGGGGTGTTCGGGGGCATGGGCGCATGGCTCCGCAGGGCTGGAAGGCCCGGGGATTATAGCCGCCCCCCTTGCCGCACCGGAGCCTGTACCTTCGGCCAGTTCCCCGCCCGCGATTACTGGCCCGACGCCGCCTTTTCGTCCCGGAAGCGCTTCACCAGGTCGTCGTATTCCTGGTCCGAAATGCCGCGGTGGGTGCGGAACCCCAGCACCTGGATGCCGTCGCCCATCGTGAACACCCTGGGCTGGCGGTCCACCGCGGCGCCGATTCCGGTTCCGTCGAGCAGATCGCGCTGCATGATGGACAGGGTGGTCTGCTGGTCCGGACTCAGGTGGGACTGGAACGGCACGCCCACCAGGAAGATTTCGCACTCCTTCACGCCGGGCAAGGGCGGCCCGTCCACGCTGTCCACCTGGCCCATGTGGATCATGCGCTGGTCGTAGCCGTACTTGGGCACGTTCGGCAGGATCTGCCACAGCTCGCGGAAGATGCCCTGGTTGATGGCTACGCTGGAAGCGACCAGGCAGAAGCGACGCTCCTGGTTGCCGGGTGCCGCAAGCCAGCGCGAGATCTCCGAGAAACCATCGGCGAACCGCTGCTGCCGCGGCTTCCAGTCGTCGTAGCCGGCAAAAAGGGCCGGGCCCGCCTTGTCACCCCAGGGGCGCGTGGACAGTGCGCCGCCCAACCCAATCAGCAGCGCAAGCACCACGGCCGCCCAAGCGCCAAACCGGCGGGCAAGCAGCAGGAACAATCCAGCAACGATGGAACCGAACAGAGGCATCAGCAGGTAGAAGTGATGCGGCCCCGGGCTCTGCACTTTCAGGAACAGGACGCAGGCTACCGCGGTCGCCACCACCAGCATGAGCAGGAGTCGTTTCTGCCTGCCCGCCACCCACAGCACCACGCCGCCGACAGCGATCAGCACGGGAACCACGATGCCGAAAAGCTCGGTGAAAATGGCGAGGTCCTGGCGCAGGCTGAAACGGTAGGACGCGTAGAGGTTGGAATAGTCGTGCTGCCCGAAATCGCGCGACCACGCGAACAGGAACCAGCAAAGGAACGGCAGCGCGGAGAACGCCACCAGCAGCGCCCCCGCGACGGCGCGCCACGCAAAGGCGCGCAGATCGCCGCGCGCAAAGGCTGCTTCGACCACCACCGCGAGCAACAGCGCGGCAGCGATGCCTGCGGCGAAGAAAACATACCAGCGCCGGAACACGAACATCAGGCCAAACAACACACCCACGCTCACCGCAGAGCGCAACAGCGCGGTCGAAACCTGCCCACGCTGCGTTGGCGCCCACGGCTCCCTGATGGCACCAACCAGCGAGGACGCGCTCAGCAGCGCCGCCACCGCCAGGACAACTCCACCGATGTCCGGCATCAGGTACAGGGTGACGCCGAAGAATGTCGGCAGGGAAACCATCACCGCCAGGCTGGACAACGCCCATCGGTTCCGGGACGAATGCCCTGCCATGGGAGCGCCATCGCCCAGCATCCGCTGGGCCAGGTAAGCGACCATGAGATAGGCGGGAACGCTGTACAGCATCGCAATAGACAGCGCGTAGTTGACGCGGCTTGGCTCGCCCGTAACCAGGCTCAGCGCGGCCGACGGAACAGCGGGCAGCATGGAGTAGTTGGAGGTGTAGGCGCTCGCGAAAACATCGATGGCCTGCTTCCAGGCTCCATCCCGGAACAGGCCGTACAGCGTTTCGGTCTTGTCCCAGTAGTTCCGGTAGTCCCAGAAATAAACATAGTTCGACTGGCCCTGCGACCAGCAGACGAACAGCAGGACCAGGGCGAGCACCAGGCCACCTTGCGCGAAACCCGACCCATGGAAACGATGGGCGCGCGCGCCGGACATGCCTTCGATGCCCAGCACCAACAGCAGCAGCAACAGGTACGCGCCAAGGCAGACCAACAACAGCCGCCCGATCAGGTCAACCTGCGCTTTCCAGTCCGGCACCTGGAATCCGACCAGCGTGAAGTCGCCGTAGGGCGTTCCCCCGGGCGGCCCCCATCCGGTCGAAATGCGGATTGACGCGATCCCCGCCGCCACCCGGACATCCTTCTCGACCCAATCGCCTGCCAGGAACTCTTCCTGGGGAATGACGAAACTCTCGGAGAAACCAGGATTCCCCTCGCCGTCGAAGGCCTGGAGGTCAATCGAGATGCCGTCACTTTCCACCGGCCGCCCGTCGAGCTGGAACAGGCCCTCGCGCGGCTTCGCGAACAGCACCTGCACCCTGGTCGGGCGAGCGGAGAACGTCGCGACTAGCGAATTGGGAACCACGGTCGCGTCAAACGATGGATGCAGCCCGTAGCCATCGACATTCCGGCCCCAGGCGCTCTTTGGCGAAGGCGGCACATCCGGTTCCAGCCGGCCGTCCGAATAGCCGACCTGGGCAAGGTCCGCGGACGCCACCTGAACCTCGAACGTGGAGTACAGGCTCCATCCCAACAGGAGTGGCGCGACCAGCAACCCGTACCGGGCGGCACCCAGCGGACGGACCGACACCCGCACCAGCAGGCCTCCCAAGGCCAGCATGGCCACGGCCACTCCCGTGAAACCGATGCGCAGATGCCCGGGCAGCGCGGCCAGCGCGCGGTAGAACGAGAACGCCACGGGAGCCAACACCAGCGCCGCCAGGCCGATGGAGAGCGCCAGATGGACAGCACGGCGATGGCCCGCAAGCGTCCACCGGCTGGCGGGATCCCCGCTTCCGGGTGACTCCTTCGTGTCGACCGCGGGCTGGATGGCGTCACCCATCGGCAGGTCCGGCGCCGGGCCTGGGCGCGAAGGTGTACAGCCGCCCCATGGCGTACATGGACACGGTGAACACCGCTGCCGCAGCGACCTGCGCGAACGCGGGCGGGACGCCCAGCCTCTCGATGGCGAAGCGGAGGACGACGAGGTTGAGCAGGTAGGCCACCACGAAGGACAGCACGTAGCGCCCGCCCTCGCCCAGCACGCTGCCCTGGCTCCGGAACACGAACCGCCTGGACAGCACGAAACCCAGCACGAACCCGCAGGCATAGCCCGCCAGGTTCGCGGCCACCGGCGAGAAACCCGCCCACATCATGGCGAATATCACCGCGAAGCCGGCCAGTGTGTTGAAGACGCCGGTGCCGACGTAGCGGCCGGCGTAGCCTGACTCAGCGCGCCATCTGGACATAGTACTGCGCGCCCAGCGGCAGGCGTTCCAGCCACGGTTCAATGCGGCGCAGGAACGCGAGCGGCTTCGGGAAGAAGAGCGTGTACGCGTGCCGCTCGGAAGAAAAGCCGGCCTGGCGGGCCAGGGCCCTCGCCGTGGCGAGGCTCAGCATCTGCGCATCGGCATCGAACGGGCAGCGTTCGAAGACCCATCGCGTGGCGGGGTTGTACGGATTGTGCTCGAACATGAACATCTGGCCGCCGGGCTGCAGCGATTCACGGCATCGCACAAGGGCGCCAAGACGATCGGCCGGCGGAATGTGATGGAAGACGTTGGCCGCCACGATGCCGTCGAACCGGGTGTCGCCAAGGCTGGCCCAGTCGGAGAACAGACGCGCTCCGGGCGCATGGCCCGACGCCACGGCCAGCGAACCGGGTGACACGTCGTAGCCCCAGATCTCGCTGTCGGGGAAGTACTGCTGCAGGAAGGGCAGGCTTCGCCCCGCACCACAGCCGAAATCGAGGATCCGCGGTACGGCCGCGCCCTGCAGGCGCCTGGCCATCAGCGCGATCTTGTATTCCGCGAAGTACGTATTCTCGTTCAACTCGTCCGGGATGGTGCTGCCCAGGACCTGGTCGTAGTCTTTCGCGAACTTGTCGAATTCAGGTTCTTCCACGGGGAGCCGGCTCCTGCCAGGTGGTGCCGCCGATGACGAACTGTGGCCTGCGGTTCAACTTCAGGTAGGTCCGGCCAAGATACTCACCGATCATCCCGATGCACAGCGTCTGCACGCCACCGATGAAAAGCACCACCGCGATCAGCGAAGCCCAGCCGGGCGGGTAATCGGGATTCATGAACCGGGCCAGCACCACGAAGGCCACCATCACCAGGCTCAGTGCCGCCAGGCCGAAACCGACGTAGCTGGCGAAGCGCAGGGGCAGGATGGAAAAGCTGGTGGCCATTTTCATCCACAGCGACAGCAGTTTGCTGAAGTTGTAGTGGCTCTCTCCCTCCAGCCGCGGCTGGTGCGCCACGTCCACCGAGGTAATCGAGCGCGTGACATCCAGTATCAGGCCGTCGATGTAGGTGTAGGGGCCGTCGTACTTGATGATTTCATCGACGATGTCCCGATGCATGGCCTTGAACGAAGACAGGTACAGCCCGCGCGGCTTGCCCAGCAGCCGCGTGGCCACGTAGTCGTTGAACTGGCTGCCCGCGCGCTTCCACCAGGCGTGCTGGCGGTTGAGGTAGCGGGTGTAGCAGACGTCGTGGCCGGCGTTGATGGCGCGCACCATGTCGCCCAGCGCGCCGGGTGGATGCTGCAGGTCGTCGTCCATGATCGCCACGACGCGGCCGCGCACGTGGTTCAGCCCCGCGATGGTGGCATTGTGCTGCCCGGCATTCCTGCGCAGGTTCATGCCCCTTACGAAACCGTGCCCGGCAGCAAGCGACTGGATCACCTGCCAGCTGTCGTCGGGACCGGCGTCATGCACGAGGACCATCTCGAACGCGCCCGTCAGCCCCTCGGCGGCCATCGCGTCCTGGACCTGCTGCACCAGCACCGGCAGGATTTTCGCGCTTCCGTAGACGGGGACGACGATGGAAAGCTCGATACCCTGGCTGTTGTCGGACATAGGCTTGGACACTCCGATTTCCGGAAACGCCCGCGTCAGCGCAAGGCACTGACGGGGATGATGATTGCGGTGTTGCCCCGGAGTATAAACGCAGCACGCTTCGTGCTGCCCCGGTGCGCGCTACTGGCGCTTCAGCCAGGCCACCGTCTTCGCCAATCCTTCAGGCAGGCCCACGCGGGGCGTCCAGCCCAGTTCGCGCGCGGCCAGCGAGCAGTCCAGCACGCTCACCGGCACGTCGATCGCGCGCCCGGGCAGGTAGCGGCAGGGCACGGGAGCGCCGGTGGCCTCGCCGATGGCGCGCACCAGGTCGTTGAGGCTGGTGCCCACGCCCGAGCCGATGTTGAACACGGTGCCCGCGCCTTCGTAGGCCGTTGCCCGCACGAAGGCGTCGGCCACGTCGCCCACGTAGATGAAGTCGCGCATCACGCTGCCGTCGCCCCAGATGTCGATGGCCTGTCCCGACAGCACCCGGTGCAGGAACACGCCCACCGCGCCCTGCGCGGTTTCCACGCGCTGGCGCTCGCCGTAGGGATTGGCCACGCGCAGCACGATGGCGCGGATGCCGTGCATGCGCTGGTACAGCTGCAGGTACTTCTCGATGGCCAGCTTGACGATGCCGTAGGACACTTCGGGATCGGTCGGGTGCTTTTCGTCTATCGGCACGTAGTGCGGCGTGCCGTAGACGGTGCCGCCGGAGGAAATGTAGACGATGCGCCCGATGCCCTTGGCCACCATCGCGTCGAGCAGGCTCAGCGTGGCGATGACGTTGGTGCTCACGTCATAGGCCGGGTCGTCATTGGAACTCTTGGGCAGCGTGGTGGACACCAGGTGGATCACCTGGTCGGCGCCGTCGATGGCCTGGGCCACGTCGTGCGCGCTGAGCAGGTCGCCGGTTTCCCACTCCAGCGCTTCGTGCGGCTGGAACTCGCGGTACGGCGCCACCCGCGGCCGCTCGAACACGCGCACCGCGTGGCCCTCGGCCAGCAGCCGGTCGACGATGGCCGAGCCGATGAATCCGCCGCCGCCGAACACCGTGAACTTCATGCGGGATATCCCTTGGCCTGGGTCGGATTGGCTTTCATCGCGTCACGCCCGGCACGTGGCTCACCGCGCAGCGGAACCCGCGCGACGCCGCCACGAACGGCAGCAGGCGCTCGATGGCGTGCAGCACGGTGCCGTCATAGCCCAGCGGTTCTGCCGGATAATCATCCCACTGCAGGCCGAGCGCGGGCAACGCGGCCAGGGCCTCGGGCCGCGCCCAGAACATGGTGCCGACCGGGAACTGGAACTCGCGCGGGAAGTCCGCCAGGCCCAGGCGTGCGCCCAGCTCGCGTGCAAATTCGAGGTTGCCCGACCAGCCCACCGCGTGCGGGTCGTCGGGGAACACCAGGCCCAGGCCCGGGTCCGCCAGCATCCGGGCCACGATGGCGTCGGCCATGCGCAGGTGGCGGCCCAGCAGGTTGTCCAGCAGGAAGGCATTCCAGCGGAAGCTGAAGGCGGCGTCGTTCAGGGCCAGCGACTTCTTGGTGTGCAGGTGCCCCACCAGGTCGTAGCCCGCCCAGTCCGCACCGAACGCGGTGAGGAAGGGCCCGATGTCGCGACCGCGGTTGGGCACCACCGCCACCTTGGCGACAGTGCCGTCGTAGTCCGCCAGCACGGGCTGCACACGGGCCATGGCGGCGCTGTTGGGCACGCTCACGTACAGGTCGGGGCGGACGGCGTTGGCCACCAGCCGCGCCAGGATGTCGGGCAACATGTCCGGGTAGTACACGTGCAGGTGCAGCGCCAGCCGCGCGCCGGCCGCCGGTGCGGGCTGGTCGGCAGCAGCGGTGATCACGTCCAGGCGCCAGGGCCCGGCGGGCCGGCCCGCGCGCAGGTAGTCCACCAGCGGATCGCCGGGTTCGCGCAGGCCATGGCGCTCGCGATACACGCCGGGGTGGAAGCCGGGGAAGGGTTTGCGGCAGCCGATGCCGCTCGACCACGACCGGAGGTAGTCGTGTTCGATCACGCTGGCCAGCGACGCCGTTGGCGGCTGCCGCGAGCCGTGGAAATCAAGCTGGAACAGGCCGGACTGCTCGATCTCGCGCACTTCGCCGGCGCGGCGCAGGCGCCGTGCGTCGGCGTCCAGCGCCAGCTTTTCCAGCGCCGCCACGTAGGTGTCCATGTTGAAGCGGCGGTCCACCACGTCCAGCACGCGCTGGCGGATGCGCTGGCGCAGGTCGGGCGACGTGGCCAGGTCCAGCACCTTGGCCGCCATGTCGTGCGTGTCCAGGTAGCCGGCCACCAGCGCATCGCGCAGGCCCTCTTCCACCAGCACGTCGGCGATGCCCGACGTCCGGTCGAAGCACACCACCGGCAGGCCGTGCGCCATCGCGTCGATGGCCACGTTCGGCAAGGGGTCCAGGCGCGAGCTGAGCAGCAGCACGTCCGCCGCGCGGTAGGCGGTTTCGATGCTGGAGGTTTCGTCGATGATCCGCACCACCTTGTCCAGGCCCGCGCGGCGCAGCTGGTCGGCCAGGTAGACCGAATAGGCCATGTCGCGCTCGGGGTCGTAGCCGCTGCCGATCCAGACGAAGCGGCAGTGCCGGCCCCGTTCGGACGCCATCACCCGGCTGGCGCACTGGATGAACAGGTCCACGCCCTTGCGCTGCTGCACGAAGCCCGCGCCCAGCACCACGAACGCATCGTCGGCCTTGCCGCGCGGCCGCATGGCCGCCATCAGGCGGGCGTCCTCGCGGCGGCGCGCATCTTCGTCGCGGGCGGTGGCGGGCAGCACGCAGCGGCCCTGCGGCAGCACGGTGAAGGCCTGGCCGGCGAGGTCGGGGAACTCGATGTGCGCGCTCTCGCGCGTCAGCGGCGTGGAGAACACCGTTTCGTCGGCCCAGTGCAGCGCGGCGCGGAATTCGTCGCGCGGCCGCGTGTAGGCCGCGAACTCGTGCACCAGGTTCACCGTGGCGACGCCGTGCCGCGCCAGCGGCTCCAGCACCACGCGCGATTCGATGCTGTTCACCACCGCGAACTTCGGCCGGTGCAGCGCCACCAGCTGGTCAATGATCACCGCCGCCCGCACCGGCGCGCCGCGCAGGTCCATGGGCCCGGCCAGCCAGGTGCAGGCGCGGCGGAACTCGTCCACCAGCGGGCCGTCGCCCAGCACCATCGCAACCACGTTGTAGCGCCTGGCCAGCGACGTGGCGAGGTTGAGGCTGAGCACCGGCGCGCCGGTGCGCGAGGCTTCGTGCGCCAGCACCAGCACGGTTTCGCGCGTCGGGTCGAAGGCCACGCCGCCGTCGGCGATCAGCAGCCGCGGGCGCACGCCGTGCCGGCCCTCGGCTTTGCCGTGCGAAACGTAGTGGTGGTAAGGGTCGACGCCGGCGCTGGCGATGTCGGGGTACTGCAGCAGGTAGAACTCGGCGTCGAAGGTTTCGTCGCCCGCGGGCGCGGCGGCCGGGCCCGCGGGCTCGGGCCGCGGTGCGGGTGCGTAAGCGGAAGCAGGTGCAGGTGCGGGCGCCCGCGGCAGGCGCCCTTCCCGCCGGCCGTTGGCCACGTAGTGGGCGTAGGGGTCGATGCGGCTTGCGGCCACGTCCGGGTACTGGGCCAGGTACCACTGCGGGTCGAACCCGACTTCGTCCACCGCGATGTCGGCGGCCGGTTCACGGCGCAGCAGCGAGCCCAGCCGGCGCAGCGGCCGGGTCAGCTTCCAGGACCGCGACTGCACCAGCGTGAGCAGCTTGTCGCGCTGCTGGTGCACGGTGTCGCGCAGCGAGGCCAGCTGCGCGTCGTACTGGGCCAGCAGGCCGTCGCGGTAGGCGATGTCTTCGTCCACACCGGCGGCGCGGTCGCCGGCCGCATCGGCGGCATCGGCCACGAAGGCCTGCACGCCGGCCTCCTGCAGGGCCGCCAGCCACACCGGCGACAGCCAGGCGAACCGCGCGTCGTGCAGCACGCTGAGCGAGTGCGGCGCCACGTGCGCGGCCACGAAGCCGCGCACTTCCGAAAGCGCCTGCTCCGACCCCGACGCCGCGCGCCAGTCGCCCGCCAGCGCGCCGCCGCGGCCGATGCAGGACGCCAGCATGGGCGCGATGCGGTCGTTCACCGCGCCCGCCAGCGCAGACGCGTGCGGTGATGCGGCCGAATCCGGGGGCGGCGCCGTGGCCACCAGCAGGCAAACCGGGCCCGGCGCTGAAACTTTGGTTCCGTCCTGCGCGCGATTGCTCATCCCTGACCACCCTTGATCTGCCATGCCTCTGGACTCCATGCCGCCGCGAGCGCCTGGACTTCGCGCACTTCGCGCTGGTGTGCGGCCGGATCCTGCCGGGCCACCACGCTGCCCGCATGCCGGCGGTGCAGGTTCTCCGGCGCGGGGTCGAACCGTATCCGCCCACGCTGCAGCACGCGCAGGTACACCACCCAGTCACCGGCGGTGGGGAAGGACGCTACTTCGTCCAGGTGCGCCTCCAGCACGGCCGCCAGGGCGTCGCGCCGGAACACCACCGCGCTGGCGCTGGGGAGGGTGTTCTTCACTCCCAGGCCGGCCTGCACTTCCTCGTGGCCGGAGCACACGTACGCGGTTTTCCAGCGCTCGGTGGACAGGTCGTCGGTCCAGCCCGAATAGTCGGGCGCGGTGATCACGCCGTCGGCGTCGATGGGCCGGGACTGGCAGTACGACATCACGATGCCCGGGTCGGCCTGCATCGCCGGCACCAGGGTTTCCAGGAACGCGGGCGTGGCCAGGTCGTCGGCTTCGGCAATCCAGACGTAGTCGCCGCGGGCCAGCGCCACGCCCTTGGCCCACTGCCGGAACACCGACCCGCCGTTGGCCGCGGCCAGCTGCAGCTGCGGCATCGGCGACAGCTCCATGCGCAGCGCCTCCAGCACGCCGGCGCTGCCGTCGGTGGAGCCGTCGTCGAGCACGATGATTTCGTACACCGGCAGCCCCTGGCCGACGATGGACGCCAGGCGCGCCGGCAGCAGCGCGGCGTAGTTGAAGTTGGGCACCACCACGCTCACGCGCGGTATCGCGATGCCGGCCAGCGCCAGCAGGTCGATGGCATAGCGCCGGAAGCACGCCTCGCGCTCCACCCACTGCACGCCGCGGCGGGCCAGGCGCGCGTGCAGGCCGGCGTCGTTGAGCAGCGCTTCGATGGCCGCCGCATAGGCCGGCACGTCGAACGCCGGCACGGTGGCGGCGCCAAGTTGCGCCAGCAGCGCCGCGCCGCCGCCGCTGCCGGCGAAGGCCACGGCGGGCGTGCCGACCGACAGCGCTTCGAGCAGCACCGACGGGTACGGGTCTTCGCGCGACGCCAGCGCGTACACGTCGGCGCCGGCGTAGTGGTCGGACGTGTCGAAATCCAGGCCCACGAAGTGCACGTGCCCGGCCAGGCCCGACGCGTCCAGCAGGGACTGCACCTGCGCCATCTGCCCGGCGTCCTGGTGCCCCACCCACACGCCGTGCACGCGCGCATCGCGCTGCGCCAGCGCCAGCACCGCGGCCACGAACAGGTCCACGCCCTTGCGCCCGTCGGCGTAGCCCACGGCCAGCACCACGCGTGCGTCGGCAGGCAGGCCCAGCCGCGCGCGAAGGCGCCGGCCCGCCTCTTCGCGCCCGCGGCCACCGAAGTGTTCGCTGCGCACGAACAGGCCCTGCGGCCGCTCCACGCACAGCGCGTCCACCGCCGCCGGATCGGCCAGCAGGCGCAGGCCGTCGGCCACTTCCCGCGACGGCACTACCACGCGGGACGAGTGCGCCAGCACGTCGGCCAGCGCCGGCTCCAGCCCCTGGGCGCGGATCACGCCGGGCATTTCGTGCACCAGCGTCACCACGCGCAGCCCGCCCTGGGCCAGGCCGCGGACCACGCGGCCCGACACCAGGGTGTTGGCCAGCACCGTGCGGAACCCGTCGGCGTGCAGCTGGCGCGCCAGGCGGCGCAGCGCGACCGCGTCAGCCGGGTCCAGCGCGTGCACCGGCGCCAGGCGCTCGAAGGCCGGCGCCAGCGGCCCCGGACCCAGCAGCACCACGCGCACCTCCAGGCCGATGTCCTCCACCAGTTCGCCCAGCAGGTTCAGGGCCAGGAACTGCGCACCGTGCGGGTGTGCGTCGTGCACCACCAGCACCAGCCGGTGGCCGTGGCGGCGCGCGAACGATGCAAGCGCCACCGCCCCGGCCCCGTCGTCGCCGGGCCGCCACGAACGGCGCCGCCGCAGCGACTGGCCCAGCGTGGACAGCGCCTGCTGCGACTGCGCCATGGCCGCCAGCGCCGCCGACTCGCGCTCCGCCGCCTGCCAGCGCTGCCAGGCGCCGGTCCGCCGCAGCAGCGGCGCCAGCGCGGAAAACACCGCACGCTTTATCCGCAGCCGCGCCGGCCACCCCAGCGGGAACCGCAGGTATGCCTCGCGCAGGGCCCGCTCCAGCCAGCGGGGCGACGCCCGGCTCACCGGCCGGGCCCGCCGTCCGGGCGCTCGCCGGCCGCCAGCACCTGCCGCGTCGCCTCCAGGTAGGCGTGCCCGTGGCGCGCGTCGGGCTCGAGCTTGGCGCCCTCGGCCCACTCGTTCCAGGCGTTGATCATCACGATGGATTCGCCGGCCACCGGGTGCGACTGCGCGTACGACACCGCGAACTCCAGCCAGTCCCGGTAGCGGGCCGGCGTGGAGAACGCGAACGTGTAGCCCTTGCCCGGCCGGCGCGCTTCGTTGTCCCAGCCCGGGAAAACCGTGCGCACCAGCGGGAAGCCCTTGTCGGGCCAGGACTTGGCGCTGTCCACGATGGACTGGTAGTGGAACACGCTGCCTTCGTAGGCGGGGTTCACCACGTCCAGGGTGTCGTTGATGCGGTCGAAGCCCTTGGCCAGCTTGTGCGGCGGGAACTCCACCGCGGCGTCGAAGCCCAGCGCGGTCGGGTCCTCGACGTCGAACTGCGCCATGGCCACGAAGATTTCACCAATGCCGGCCTCGCGGCAGTGGCGGCGCCAGCGCTCCACCGTGGCCGCCGGATCGGGCAGCAGCGAGGCGCGGTACACCACCAGCAGCGGCCGGCCATCCACGCGGATGTAGCGCGGATCGCGCAGGTGGCGCTCGAGGTCGCGGATGAAGGCCAGGTCGTTCTCCGGGCCGTGCTGCTGCGAAATCAGCACGTCCTGCTCGCGGCCGTCCCAGCGCCGGGTCCAGTTCTCGTTGGCCCAGCAAAGGCAGTACGGGAAGTCCAGGTCGCGCTGGTCCAGGAACAGCTCCAGCGGCTGCTCCATCAGGCGCTTGCCGCCGAACCAGTAGTAGTGGAAGCAGAACCCGTGGATGCCGTAGCGGCGCGCCAGCGCGACCTGGCGGCGGAGCACCTCGGGCACGCGCAGGTCGTAGAAGCCCAGGTCAGCCGGCAGCTGCGGCTGTTCGTGGCCCACGAACTGCGGCACGGCCCGGGTGACATTGGTCCACTCGGTGAAGCCCGGCCCCCACCACGCCTCGTTCTCGGGGAAGCAGTGGAACTGCGGCAGGTAGAAGGCGATGGCCTTGGCGCGAAGCGCGGCGGGCGGCTCGGGCGCGGTGTCGGCGGGACCCAGGTGGTCGGGCGCGCGGCGCGCCGTGGCGTCCGCGAACAGCGCCTGCAGGTAGCCGGCCGGGGCGTGCGCAAGGCCCGCCGGCGCAGCGGCAGCGGCTGCGGCCACGGGTTGGCCGCCCACCGGCACTTCGAGCATCTGCGCATAGTCCGGCGCCGGCGTGCCGTGCCGCAGCGCCGCCACGCGCGCGCGCAGCCAGCGCAGGGGCGCGGTGATGCGCCAGCTGTGGCTGCCCACCAGTCGCCCCACTTCGTTCTCGCGCAGGGCCAGGCGCGAACGCAGGTCCTGGGCCTCGGCGTCGCGCTGGCGCAGTTCGGCGCGCAGCCCGGAAAGCACCGCCGCGTTCGCGGCCAGCGCGACCGCCATGGCCTCGTCGTGCCGTTCGCGGGTGGACGCCAGTTCGGCCTCGAACGCGGCGAGGTTCGACGCCAGCTGCGCCTGGGACGCGGCGCGGGCGGCCAGCTGCTCGCGTTCGAACTGGGCGTGGGCTTCGCCGAGGCGGGATTCGAGCGCTTCGATGCGCTGGCGGGCGGCCTCGCGTTCGGCCCCGTGCGCCTCGAGCGTGGAGGCCAGCGCCGCGATCTGCGCGGACGCGGCCTCGAGCTCCCGGCGGCGCCCCTCCAGCTGCGCACCGAAGCTGTCCATGGCGTGGCGCAGGTTGGCGTCGGTGCTCTCGTACATGGCCTGGTAGTTGGCGGCATGCTGCACCGCGTCCGCGGTGCGCGCTTCCAGCTGGCCGATGCGGTCGAGCAGCGAGAAGCGCTGGCCCAGGGCGTCGAACAGGTTCGACGTCACCGCTTCGGCCGGCGTGCCGGTGAGCGCACACAGCGCCGCCAGCGACGCCGGCGGCTGGTCGCCCACCAGCAGCACGCCCAGGCCGTGGGTGTGCTTGAACTCGAACGACGGATAGCGGCCGCGCAGCTCTTCCCACAGCTGCCAGACGCCGAACCCGCGCTCACGCACCATGGTGTCGTGGAACAGCACCACGCCCCGGCGCGACATCTTCGGCAGCCAGGTGTCGAAATCGTGCTTCACCGCGTCGTAGGTGTGCAGGCCGTCGATGTGCAGCAGGTCCACGCTGCCGTCCGAGAAATACGGCCGCGCCTGGTCGAACAGCATGCGCATCAGCTGCGCGAAGCCGGCGTACTTGGCCTTCACCACGCGGTCGAGGCGGTCGTGCACCTCGTCGCCGTACAGGCCCGCGTGCTCGTCGCCTTCCCACGTGTCCACGGCGAAGGCCTTGGTGCGCGTGCCGCGGGCCTTGATGGCCTGGCAGAACGCCAGGAACGACGTGCCGTTGTGCGTGCCCAGCTCCACCAAGATGTCGGGGCGGGCTTCTTCCACCACCCAGAACGCGAACGGCAGGTGGCCCACCCAGGCGCTGGGCAGCACGTCCTCGGGCACCATGGTCAGGCTGGTGTTGGGCGGCAGCGGGTTCATGCGCGCGGCGCCTGCAGGCCCATGCCCAGCCGCGCCAGCCACAGGCCCAGGCGCTGGCGCAGGCTCATGCCGCGGGAGCGGAACGCACCCACGGTGTCGCCCCAGGGCGCACTGCCGGCGTCGTCGGCCGGCTCCCAGTCGGTGTGCACCTCGAGCAGCTCGAAATCGCCCAGCCTGGCCAGCGCGCGGTAGCCGTCGGGGTAGAAGCGCCAGCAGTCCTGCGGGTAGCGGTGCTCGGGCCCGCGCGAAGGCGCGATCAGGAACACCAGGCCGCCCGGCCGCAGCACGCGCTGCATTTCCAGCCAGGTCATCCAGAAGTGCTCGATGTGCTCGAAGGCCTGGCCCGACACCACCACGTCAACCGAGCCGGTGGCGAACGGCAGGCGGTAGGGCGAATCCAGCACCACGTCCACGCCGGGGCCGGCCTCCAGGTCCACGCCGGTGTAGCGCCACTTGGGCTGGCCGAACAGGGTGCGGTACGAACCGTTCACGTCGAACGAACCGATGTCCACGGCATGGATGGCCTGGTCCGGCGACAGGTACGTCGCGACCAGGCGCTGCATGTGCTGGAGGGAACTCTTGTGCATTGCTTCTCGCTCGGCGCGGCGGGAGAACGGGGGGCTGCAGGTGTCGCGCGGCGCGGGCGGGGGCCACGCGCCGCCTGGTGCATGGAAGTCTAGGAGCTATGCCACGTCGTTGCCATCCACCACCGCCAGCGTCACCGCGCTGTAGGGAATGCCGATCAGCCCGGCGGCCAGCGAACTCGACACCGATTCGACCACCAGCGCGTCGAACGCCCAGTCGTTCTGCACGTGCTCGGCGTGGGTGCCGTCGGCCAGGGCCACGTCCACGGTGTACTTGCCCGCCGGCAGGTGCGGCATGCGGAACCGGAACTCGGCGCGCAGCGCCTCGCCCGGCCGCGCCGGGCATGGCCCGCCCCGCCCGCCCAGGAAGGTGTTGGTGCCGAACAGGTGCTGGCCCAGCCGGTCCTTGAGGAAGAAGCCGACGATGGGGCTGGCCAGCGGCGCGTGCGCCTGCGCCTGCACCCGCAGCGTCACCCGCTCGCCCCCGGCCAGCCGCGACAGCGGTGCGCCGGACGCGTCGTGCAGGGCCACCGAGCGGATTTTCGCCCGGCCGTCGCCGAAGCTGGCGCTGGGCGCGTTGAAGCGGAACACGCGCATCGTGCTGCTGTCCAGGTCGGGCCCGGGCAGGTCGGCCTCGTCGTCCGGGCCGCCGTCCTGCGCTGCGCCGGCTTGCACCGCCATGCCGTAGGACCGGGCGTGGTAGGCCCGCGACACCTCGCTGGCGGGGCCGTCCATCACCACCCGGCCCTGGTCGAGCCAGATGGCGCGCCGGCACAGGTTCACCACGGCGGCCGAATCGTGGCTGACGAAGATCAGGGTGCCGCGCTTCTGGAAATCGCGCAGGAAGCGCATGCACTTCTGGCCGAAGAACACATCGCCCACCGACAGCGCCTCGTCCACGATCAGCACGTCCGCGTCCACGTTGGCGATGACCGCGAACGCCAGCCGCACGTACATGCCGCTGGAGTAGGTCTTCACCGGCTGGTCGATGAACGCGCCGATGTCGGCGAAGGCGACGATGGCGTCGAAGCGTTCGTCCAGCTGCTGCCGGGTCAGGCCCAGCACCGAACCGTTGAGGTAGACGTTCTCGCGCCCGGTGTATTCGGGGTTGAAGCCGCTGCCCAGCTCCAGCAGCGCCGCCACCCGGCCTTCCACCGCCACCTCGCCGCCGGTGGGCGTGAGCGTGCCGCACAGGATCTGCAGCAGGGTGGACTTGCCCGAGCCGTTCTTGCCGATGATGGCGACGGTTTCGCCCTGGCCGATGCGCAGGCTGACGTCGCGCAGCGCCCAGAACTCGGAGTAGTGGCGCGACGGCGCCAGGCCCAGCGCGCGGCGCAGGCGCGGCACGATGGCCTGGCGCAGGCGGTCCTGGGGCCTGGCGTAGATCTGGTAGCACTTGCTGACGCCGGACACGGCGATGGCCGTGGGGCGCGGCGCGGCGGATTCGCTGGCCGGGTCAGAGGACATCGGAGAATCCATGGCGTGATTTCTGGAACGTCCAGTAGCCGAACTGGGCCACCGCCAGCGACACCGCGTAGAAAATCGCCAGACCGGCCGGCTCCGGCGCCACGCCGGCGAAGATGACGCCGCGCGCCTGTTCGATCACGTAGGTCAGCGGGTTGGCGTAGATCAGGCCCTCCAGCCCGTCGGGCAAGGCGCTGACCGGGTAGAACACCGGCGCCAGGAACATCAGCACGCTGGCCAGCACGCCGGTCACCTGGCCGATGTCGCGCAGGAACACGCCCAGCGCCGCCAGCAGCCACGCCAGCCCCAGCGACATCGCCAGCAGCGGCAGCATCAGCAGCGGCAGCCACAGCACGGTCCAGTGCAGCCCGCCGCCCAGCGCCACCACGCCGGCCAGCAGGATGGCCGTGGCCACCAGCGCGTGGAAGCCCGCCGCGCCCACCAGGGTGGCCGGCAGGATGTCGATCGGGAAGATGACCTTCTTCACGTAGTTCGCATTGGCCACCACCAGCGCGGGAGCGCGCGTGATGGCTTCGGCCAGCACGCCGTGCAGCAGCACCCCGACGAACACGAACAGCGCGAAGTCGAACTTGTTGCCCGGGCTGCCGGCCGCCGACCACTTCGCGCCGAACACCACCGAGAACACGAACGTGTACACGGCCAGCATCAGCAGCGGCTGCAGGATGGACCAGCCGATGCCCAGCATGGAGCCGCGGTAGCGCCCGCTGATCTCGCGCCAGGTCAGGTCACGCAGCAGGCGCCGGTTCGACCACAGCGAGGCCACCGCCGAGGGCAGGCCCGTGGCGCGCTGCGAGTGGGGGTTCATCGCCGGTCAGCGGCCCAGGGCGTCGTCGAGTTCGGCGCGCAGGTCGGCCACGTCCTCCACGCCCACGCTCAGGCGCACCAGGTTGTCGGCGATGCCCAGCGCGGCGCGGCGCTCGGGCGGCACCGAGGCGTGGGTCATGATGGCCGGGTGGTTCACCAGGCTTTCCACGCCGCCCAGCGATTCGGCCAGGGCGAACAGGTGGCAGCGCTCCATGAAGCGGCGCGCCGCGTCGGCGCCACCCTTCACATAGATCGAGATCATGCCGCCGAAGCCGTGCATCTGCCGCTTGGCCAGGGCGTGCTGCGGGTGCGAGGCCAGGCCCGGGTAGATGACCTTGTCGATGGCGGGGTGCGTTTCCAGCCACGCCGCCAGTTCACCGGCGTTGTCGCAGTGCGCCTTCATGCGCAGGTGCAGGGTCTTGAGCCCGCGCAGCGCCAGGAAGCTGTCGAACGGGCCCTGCACGCCGCCCACGGCGTTCTGCAGGAAGGTCATGCGTTCAGCCAGCGCCGCATCGTCGCCCACCACCACCATGCCGCCCACCATGTCGCTGTGGCCGTTGAGGTACTTGGTGGCCGAATGCATCACCAGGTGGGCGCCCAGCTCCAGCGGGCGCTGCAGCATGGGCGAGCAGAAGGTGTTGTCCACCGCCAGCCAGATGCCGCGCTTGCGGGCGAACTCGGCCAGGCGCGCGATGTCCACGATCTTGAGCATCGGGTTGGTCGGGGTCTCGCACCAGATCAGCTTCGTCTGCGGCGTGACCGCGGCTTCCAGCGCCGCCATGTCGTTGAGGTCCACGAAGCTGAAGTCCAGGCCCGCGCTGCGCCGGCGCACGCGCTCGAACAGGCGGTAGGTGCCGCCGTAGACGTCGTCCATGCACACCACGTGGCTGCCGCTGTCGAGCATTTCCAGCACCGTGGACGTGGCCGCCAGGCCCGACGCGAACGCGTAGCCCTGGGTGCCGCCTTCCAGCGCCGCCACGCAGCGCTCGTAGGCGAAGCGCGTGGGGTTGTGGCTGCGCGAGTACTCGAAGCCCTGGTGCACGCCCGGGCTGGACTGCACGTAGGTGGACGTGGCGTAGATGGGCGTCATCACCGCGCCCGTGGTCGGGTCGGGGGACTGGCCGGCGTGGATGGCGCGGGTGCCGAGGCCGGTGTGCTTGCCGTCGCTCATGGGTTCTTCCTTGGGATGCGGTTACTGCGCGCGCCGGCGCAGGTAGTTGAGCAGGTCGATGCGGGTGATCAGGCCCAGGAACTTCGGCCCGTCCATCACGATCGCCACGTGGCCGCGTTCGAACACCGGCAGCAGCCTGGCCATGGGCGAGGTCACCTCCAGTTTGTCGAGCTTGCTCACCATGGCGGTGGACACCGGCTCGCGGAAGCGCGCGTCCTGGCCGAACACGTGCATCAGCACGTCGCTTTCGTCCACGATGCCGACGATGTCGTCGCCCGCCATCACCGGCAGCTGCGACACGTCGTACATCTTCATGCGCTGGTAGGCCACCTGCAGGCTGTCGGTGGGCGCCACCACCACGGTGTCGCGCTGGGCGTAGGGCCGCAGGATCAGGTCGCGCAGGTCGCCGTGCACCGGGCGCTCGAGGAAGCCGTTGTCCAGCATCCAGTAGTCGTTGTACATCTTGGACAGGTACTTGTTGCCGGTGTCGCAGACGAACACCACCACCTTCTTGGGCGTGGTCTGTTCGCGGCAGTAGCGCAGCGCGGCGGTCAGCAGGGTGCCCGAGGACGAACCGCCCAGCACGCCTTCCTTCATCAGCAGTTCGCGGCCGGCCAGGAAGCTGTCCTTGTCCGACACGGCGTAGGCCTTGGTGACGCGGCTGAAGTCGGAGATGTCGGGCAGGAAATCCTCGCCGATGCCCTCCACCAGCCAGCTGCCGGACTTGGTGCTGAGCACGCCTTCGTTGATGTACTGGGTGAGGATGGAACCGACCGGGTCGGCCAGCACCAGCTCCACGTGCGGCGCGGCCTTGGCGAAGAAGCGCGACAGGCCGGTCATGGTGCCCGAGCTGCCGCAGCCGAAGACGATGGCGTCCATGTCGCCGTCCATCTGGCGCCAGATTTCCGGGCCGGTGCCGTGTTCGTGCGCGGCCGGGTTGTCGGGGTTGCCGAACTGGTTGACGAAGTACGCGCCGGGCGTTTCCGCGGCGATGCGCGCGGCCATGTCCTGGTAGTACTCGGGATGGCCCTTGGCCACGTCCGAGCGCGTCAGCAGCACTTCGGCGCCCATGGCGCGCAGGTTGAAGATCTTTTCCCGGCTCATCTTGTCCGGGACCACCAGCAGCAGCTTGTAGCCCTTCTGCTGGGCCACCAGGGCCAGGCCGATGCCGGTGTTGCCGGCGGTGCCTTCCACCAGGGTGGCGCCGGGCTGGATGTCGCCGCGCGCTTCGGCGGCTTCGATCATCTTCAGGCCGATGCGGTCCTTGATGGAGCCGCCGGGATTCATGCACTCGAGCTTGAGGTACAGCTCGCACAGGCCGGTATCAAGGTGCTGGGCGCGGACGATGGGCGTCTCGCCGATGAGTTCAAGGACGTTGCGATGGACCGTCATGGAAGGCCGGGGGAATGCGTTTTCACGGGGCCTTGATTCTAGCAGCCCTGTCCGGCGGCCTGTCCGGCGGCCGTGCCGCGCCCGCTGCGGGCCGGCGAAGTGTGCGGCGGTGGCGACCCGACGAGGAGGGCCGCCACCGCCGCAGCGTGAACTCAGTGCCGGCGGCGGTCGAACATCCGGGTCAGTCGGTCCTTCGCGTTGAGCTTTTCCTTTTTCATCCGCCCCAGCGCGGTGTCGTCCAGGGGCAGCACGCCCAGTTCGGCGTCCAGCACCTGTTTGTCCAGTTCGCGGTGGCGGTGGTAGAGCTGGCGGAATTCCGGGTCGCTCTTCATCAACGCGTCGAGTTCGTTTTGCGGTTGCCCTTCAAACATCGGATTGACCTCCTCCAGAAACGCGAACGCCCCGGCCGGCGAAGGACGAGGCGTGGCGGATTGAGACAAAGGTCAGGTCGCTTTCGCGGGCGGCGCCCCCACGGATCACACCCGGCCCCAGGTCGGCGGTGGTGCGGTCGGCGGCGGCGAGGTCTGCTTTCATCGGCCTGGCTCGGTAGTCCCGGCGGCGTCGCGCCTCCGGGAACTCGAACCTACTCCCCCGTTTTTGGGGTCGCAAGCCTTTCGATAAGCCCTTGACTGGAAAAGAAAAGCCCCCGCTGAACGGGGGCTTCGCGACGCCGGGGGCAAGCCTTAGGATTCAATCACTTAGTGAATGTGAAGAATTCGAAAATAAGGCTATCTGGCTGATTTCATTGTCAATTGACGATGATTTCGACCCGCCGGTTGCGTGCGCGGCCTTCCGCCGAGGCGTTGTCGGCGACCGGCGCGACCTCCCCCTTGCCGGCCGCGGACAGGCGCGCGGCGGGCAGGCCGGCGTCCTCCAGCACGCGGCGCACTGCCTCGGCGCGCTGCCGGGACAGCGCGAGGTTGGCGGCGTCGGCGCCCTGGCTGTCGGTGTGGCCTTCGATGGCGATGCGGCTGGAACCGCCGCGCAGTTGCCCCGCCAGCGCGCGCAGGCTGGCCTGCGCCTGCGCGGTGAGGTTGGCGCTGCCGCTGCCGAAGGCGTTGCCGGCCAGCGTGTACACCTGCTTGCCGCCCGCGCTGCGCACCGGCGGCGGCGCCGCGTCGGTGATGTCGTCGGCCGCGACGGCCGCCGCCAGCTCGGCCTCCTTGCGCGCCAGCTCGGCTTCCCGCGCGCGGGCCTGGGCCAGCTTGCGGGCCTGGGCGGTTTCGGCACCGGCGGCCTCCAGGGCTACCACCTGCGCGGCCTCGGCGCGTTCGGCGGCTTCCTCGCGGGCCAGGCTGCGCAGGCGGAGGCGCTCGGCCTCCAAGCGGGCCTGTTCGGCCTCCTGCCGGCTGGCCTCGACCATGATCTGGTCGCGCTCGCTGTCGAGCTGGCGGGACTGTTCGTCGAGCAGTTCGGCCTCGGCGGCGTTGCGGGCGGACTGCAGGCGCAGGCGGGCGATGGCGAGGCTGTGCTCGCGGTCGCGGCGCTTGGCCAGCTGGGCCTGGGTGATGGCCTGGCGCGCCTGCAGGCGCTCCAGCCCGGCCAGGTCGGCCAGCGACGGGTCGCCGTCGAGCGCGCGCAGTTCGGCGTCCAGGCCGGCGACGGCCTGTTCGTGCAGTTCGGTGGCCGACTGCGCCCGTGCCGGCGCGGCGGCCGGCAGCGCCAGGACGGCGGCCAGGAAGACCAGGGCAGGCAGGCGCATCAGCCGTTCCTCCCGTTCACCAGCAGGCGGCGGCGCAGGTCGGCGTTGCGCGCGGACTTGCTTTCGACCTCGGCGCGGGCGGCGTCCAGGCGCGCCCGGCTGCGCGCCAGGTCGGCGGTAGCGGCGGCCGACTGGGCCTGCAGCGTGGCGTCGCGCTGCTTGCGCTTGGCCAGCAGGGCGCGGGACGCGTCGAGCTGGGCGCGGGCGAGGGACAGCGTTTGCGCCGCCTCCCCGCGCGGCTGGGCGCGTTCGGCGGCGGCGACGGCCTGTTCGGCGGCGGCGATCTCGGCGGCGGGCGCGGCGGCGGCCCCGGCCTGTGAAGCGGCGAGCAAAAGCACCATCGCGAGATGGATTTTTAGCGAGGATAGTGTCATAAGGCGAACTCGCAGGTGGGCGGTTTGACGCGGGTCATTGTAGACCGTGCCGGCCCATCCAAAGGGACGGCAAACGGGAACCCAAGGATATTTACATGGACATCGGCTATTTCCTGAAGCTGATGACGGAGAAGAACGCGTCGGACATGTTCCTGACCACCGGCGCCCCCGTCTACATCAAGGTTGAAGGCAAGCTCTACCCCCTCGGCAACACCGGCCTGCCGGCCGGCATGGTCAAGAAAATCGCCTATTCGCTGATGGACGAGGGCCAGGTGCCCGCGTTCGAGCGCGACCTTGAGTACAACATGGCCATCGCCGTGAAGGACACCGGCCGCTTCCGCGTCAACGTGTTCAAGCAGCGCGGCGAAGTGGGCATGGTCATCCGCGCCATCAAGTCCGAGATCCCCAACCTCGACCAGCTCAAGCTGCCGACGGTGCTCAAGGACATCGTGATGGAGCAGCGCGGCCTGGTGCTGGTGGTGGGTTCCACCGGCTCGGGCAAGTCCACCACGCTGGCGGCCATGATCGACCACCGCAACTCCAACAACACCGGCCACATCCTCACCATCGAGGACCCGATCGAGTTCCTGCACAAGCACAAGAAGTCGATCGTCAACCAGCGCGAGGTCGGCCTGGACACCCACGCCTTCCACAACGCCCTCAAGAACGCCATGCGCGAGGCGCCGGACGTCATCCTGATCGGCGAAATCCTCGACGCGGTCACCATGGAATCGGCCATCGCCTTCGCCGAAACCGGCCACCTGTGCATGGCCACCCTGCACTCGAACAACGCCGACCAGACCCTGGACCGCATCCTGAACTTCTTCCCGGAGTCGGCCCACAAGAACGTGCTGATGAACCTGTCGCTCAACCTCAAGGCGATCATTTCCCAGCGCCTGGTGGTCGGCAAGGACGGCAAGCGCCTGCCCGCCGCCGAGATCCTGATCAACACGCCGATGATCCGCGACCTGATCCGCCGCGGCGAAGTGCACGAGATCAAGGAAGCGATGGACAAGTCGCTGCAGGAAGGCATGCAGACCTTCGACCAGTCGCTGTTCCGCATGTACAAGGAAGGCAAGGTCGAGCTGGAGGAGGCGCTGCGCAAGGCCGATTCGCGCGACGGCCTGGCCCTGAAGATCCGCCTGTCGGAAGGCTCCGCCACCGGCGAACACGACCCCTACGCCGAGATGTACGGTGGCAGCGGCTCGGGCGGCGAGACCAGCAGCCAGGGCTACTGAGCCTCAGTTGCCCGAGGGGGCGTCCGGCTGGTTTTCCGGCCGGGCCGCCTGGAAGGCGTCCAGCGCCAGGCAGGTCTGCACGATCCGGCGCACCGTGTGGTACGGCGCCATGTCCACCCCGAATCGCTCGGCGTTGTAGACCTGCGGCACCAGGCAGCAGTCGGCCAGGGTGGGCTGTTCGCCGTCGCAGAAGGCACCGGTGGACGGGTTGTCGCACAGGGTGTCTTCCAGCGCATCCATGCCGATCTTTATCCAGTGCCGCGTCCACAGGTCGCGTTCGGCCTGCGGCACGCTCCAGGTTTTCTCGAAGAACTGCTGCACGCGCAGGTTGTTGAGCGGGTGCACGTCGCAGGCGATCATCTGGGAGATGGCGCGCACGCGCTGGCGGTCGCGCGCGGTGGCCGGCATCAGCGGCGGGCTGGGCCAGGTTTCGTCCAGGTATTCGATGATGGCCATGGACTGGCGCAGGATGCGGCTGCCGTGCATCAGCACCGGCACCAGCTCCTGCGGGTTGATGTCGCTGAAGGGCGGCGCGTGCTGTTCACCGCCGTCGCGCAGCAGGTGCACCGGCATGGTCTCGTAGGCCATGCCCTTGAGGTTGAGCGCAATGCGCACGCGGTAGGCGGCGCTGGAGCGCCAGTACGAATAAAGCCGGATAGACGGCGCACCCATGCCCCTGCTCCCTTCCCTTCGCGACGCGGCGGCCCGGCTGTCCCGCCGGGTCTTCTGGGCCCAGCATACGCCGCGCCCCGCCGCCGTGGGAGCCCCACCCGCCCTCCTACAGGGATGCGCGGGTCAGGCGCGGGCGATGCGCTGTTCGATGGCGCCGAAGATGCTGGCGCCCTGGCGGTCGTTCATCTCGATCCGCACCGTGTCGCCGAAGGCCATGAAGGGCGTGCTGGGCTTGCCGTCGCGCAGGGTTTCCACGGTGCGCTGCTCGGCAAAGCACGACGCGCCCAGGGACGTGTCCTCGTTGGCGACGGTGCCCGAGCCGACGATCGTGCCGGCCGACAGCGGGCGGGTCTTGGCGGCGTGCGCCACCAGCTGGGCGAAGTTGAACTGCATGTCCACGCCCGCCTCGGGCGCACCGAACCACTGGCCGTTGATGTGGGTGAGCAGCGGCAGGTGCACCTTGCTGTCCTGCCAGGCCTGGCCCAGCTCGTCCGGGGTGACGAACACCGGGCTCAGCGCCGAGCGCGGCTTGGACTGCAGGAAGCCGAAGCCCTTGGCCAGTTCGGACGGAATCAGGTTGCGCAGCGAGACGTCGTTGATCAGGCCCACCAGCTGGATGTGGCCCGCGGCCTGTTCCGGCGTGGCGCCCTGGGGCACGTCGTCGGTCACCACCACCACTTCGGCCTCCAGGTCGATGCCGTAGGCCTCGTCCGCCACCAGCACCGGGTCGCGCGGGCCGTAGAAGCCGGCGCTCACGCCCTGGTACATCAGCGGGTCGGAGTAGAAGCTCTCGGGCACCTCGGCGCCGCGCGCCTTGCGCACCCGCGCCACGTGCGGCAGGTAGGCGCTGCCGTCCACGAACTCGTAGGCGCGCGGCAGCGGCGAGGCGAAGGCGGTGAAGTCCACCGCGAACACCGGTTCGCCGTTGATGGTCTCGGCCTGGCTGAGCTCCAGCGCCTCGTAGACGCCGTTGAGGCGCGGCGCGGCGTTGGACCAGTCCTCGAGCGCGCGCTGCAGCGTCGGCGCGATGCCGGGCACGCGCACGGCGCGGGTGAGGTCCTTGGATACGACGATCAGCGTGCCGTCGCGGCCGCCTTCCTTGAGTGAACCCAGCTTCATGGCTTTCCTTGGTGGTGCGCCCGCGCGGCGGTGGCCGGCCGGGCTGTCGGTGGGTGCGTGCCGCGCTTCAGCGCTTCTCCGGGGTGAAGTGGCGGGCCAGTCCCTGCCAGCACTGCTGATAGTCGGCCTGGCGGTGGCCGGCGTCCAGCGCCTGGCGGGTCGGGCGCAGCACGGCGCGGGTCTCGAACATGAAGGCCATGGTGTCGGTGATGACGTCGGCCCTGGACAGGTCGGCCTTCGATGCCTTTTCGAACGTGGCCGCGTCCGGCCCGTGCCCGCTCATGGAGTTGTGCAGCGACGCGCCGCCGGGCACGAAGCCTTCGGCCTTGGCGTCGTAGGCGCCGTGCACCAGGCCCATGAACTCGCTGGCGATGTTGCGGTGGAACCACGGCGGCCGGAACGTGTCCTGGGCCACCAGCCAGCGCGGCGGGAAGATCACGAAGTCCAGGTTGCTCACGCCTTCGCTGTCGCTGGGCGAATGCAGCACCAGGAAGATGGACGGATCCGGGTGGTCGTAGCTGATCGAGCCGATGGTGTTGAAGCGGCGCAGGTCGTACTTGCTGGGCGTGTAGTTGCCGTGCCAGGCCACCACGTCCAGCGGGCTGTGGCCGATGTCGGCGCGCCACAGGCCGCCCTGGAACTTGGCCACCAGTTCGAAGTCGCCGGTCTGGTCTTCGTAGGCCGCCACCGGCGCAAGGAAGTCGCGCGGGTTGGCCAGGCCGTTGCTGCCGATCGGGCCCAGGTCGGGCAGCTTGAGCATGGCGCCGAAGTTCTCGCACACATAGCCGCGCGCCTGGCCGTCGGGCAGCGTGACGCTGAAGCGGATGCCGCGCGGGATGACGGCGATTTCCTGCGGCTCGATGTCCAGCACGCCCATTTCGGTGGCGATGCGCAGGCGGCCCTGCTGCGGCACGACCAGCAGCTCGCCGTCGGCGTCGTAGAACCAGCGGCCCTGCATGTCCTTGTTCGCGGCGTACAGGTGGATGCCCACGCCCGTGCCGGCTTCGGGGCCGCCGTTGCCGGCCATGGTGAACAGGCCGTCGATGAAATCGGTGGGCGCCGCCGGAATCGGCAGCGGGCTCCAGCGCAGCTGTTCGGGCGTCACCGGGCCGTGGCCGAAATCATTGTGGAAGCGTGGATGCGCCAGCGCCTCGAACTTGCCGTGCAGCGCCGCCGGGCGGATGCGGTACAGCCAGCTGCGCCGGTTGGCCGCGCGCGGCGCGGTGAAGGCGGTGCCGGAGACCTGCTCGGCGTACAGGCCGTAGGGCGCGCGCTGCGGCGAATTGCGGCCCACCGGCAGCGCGCCGGGCAGCGCCTCGGTCGCGAACTCGTTGCCAAAGCCAGACTGGTAGTTCAGCGTCATTGGGTTGATTCCGTCAAAGCGATTCTTGCCACGGATTTACGCGGATGGACACGGATAAGACAACAGAAGATCTGGATCGCGTCGGCCCACTCCGCCTTCGCCCTATCCGCGTCCATCCGCGCAAATCCGTGGCCAAATTCTTCTACAGAACGCCGCGGCGCATCTGGTCGCGTTCGATGGACTCGAACAGGGCCTGGAAATTGCCCTCGCCAAAGCCCTCGTTGCCCTTGCGCTGGATGATCTCGAAGAAGATCGGGCCGATCGCGTTCTGGGTGAAGATCTGCAGCAGCTTGCGCTGCTTGGTCTCCGGGTCGGCGTCGATCAGGATCTTGTTGGCGCGCAAGCGCGGCACGTCCTCGCCGTGGTTGGGCACGCGCACGTCGATCACGTCGAAGTAGGTGTCGGGCGTGTCCAGGAAGGCCACGCCCTGCTCGCGCATCGCTTCCACGGTGGCGTAGATGTCGTCGGTGAAGCAGGCGATGTGCTGGATGCCTTCGCCGTGGTAGGCGTCGAGGTATTCGTTGATCTGCGACTTGGGGTCGTTGGATTCGTTCAGCGGGATGCGCACCACGCCGTCGGGTGCGGTCATGGCCTTGGAAACCAGGCCGGTCTTGGCGCCCTTGATGTCGAAGTAGCGGATCTCGCGGAAGTTGAACAGGCGCTCGTAGTAATCCGACCACTTCTGCATGTTGCCGAAGTAGAGGTTGTGCGTGAGGTGGTCGATGAAGGTCAGGCCGAAGCCCACCGGGTTCGGGTCGGCGCCCGGGATCGGCGCGTAGTCGCCGTACACGTCCTGGCCCGAGGGCACCAGGTACAGCATGCAGTCGCCGATGCCCTTCACCACCGGCGCCGCGACGGCGCGGCTGTCGGCCTTGTGGCCGATGGCTTGGCCGCCGTTGCCGATCACGGTGTCGAACACCTCGGCCACCGGCTTGTCGAAGCGGATCGCAAAGCCGCTGGCGCAGGGGCCGTGGGCGAGGGCGAAGTCGGCCGCGAAGCCGTCGGGCTCCTCGTTCACCAGGAAGTTGACGCCGCCCTGTCGGTAGACCGTGATGTCGCGGGTCTTGTGCTTGAGCGTGGCGCTGAAGCCCATCTGCCGGAAGAACGCATGCAGCTTGGGGCCCTGCCCGGCCGGCGCGGCGAACTCGACGAACTCGAAGCCGTTGATGCCCATCGGGTTGGCGAACGTGGTGGGCTGCATGCCGAGGTTCGGCGCGTGGGTCTGGGGCTGGGCGCTCATGGCGGTCTCCGGGAACGGTTCGGTGGCTTGCGCTGGTGGATTCGACGTTATAGTTTCATCTGAAACCATTTGCAAGGCGCGGCGCCGCATGCCCGACCGGAACCTCCTGGACCTCGAACACTTCCTCCCCTACCGGCTGTCGGTGCTGTCCAACCGCATCAGCCAGGACATCGCCCGGCTGTACGCCGAGCGCTTCGAGCTGGGCATCACCGAGTGGCGCGTGCTGGCCGTGCTGGGCCGCTACCCGGGCCTGTCGGCCGGCCAGTTGGCCGAGCGCACGGCCATGGACAAGGTGGCCGTGAGCCGCGCCGTGGCCAGCCTGCTGGCCGCCGGCCGCCTCAAGCGCGACACCCACGGCGACGACCGCCGCCGCTCGGTGCTGGAGCTGTCCGAAGAGGGCTACCGCGTCTACGCCGAAGTGGCCCCGGCCGCGATCGCCTACGAACGCCGCCTGCTTTCCTGCCTCAGCCCCGAAGACCAGTCCGCCCTCTCCCGCCTCCTCCAACAACTCGCCGACGCCGAACAAAAAACCACGTGAAAATGTACCAGGTACATTTTCACCGCCGGTGAGACAGCGTCTCAATCAAAAAGAAAATGTACCTGGTACATATTCCTTACTTCACGCCGTGCATGAGTTTGTTGATGAGGGGGGCGAAGAGGAGGAAGGCGGCGCCGAAGGCGAAGCCGACCACGGCGATCTGGGTGTAGGTGGCGGCGTACTGCCCGATGCCGCCCACGCCGCCGCCGCCCGAGGCCAGCGCCGCCACGGCGCCCGCCACGTAGTTGCCGATGGCCGTGCACAGGAACCACGCGCCCATCGCCAGGCCCGTGTCGCGCACCGCGGCCAGCTTGCTCACCATGGACAGCCCGATCGGCGACAGGCACAGCTCGCCCATCGTGTTGATCATGTAGGCCAGCGCCAGGATCTCCCACGGGATGCGGCCGTTGCCGTCCACCAGCGCGCCGATGGCCCACACCAGCACGCTGAAGCCCACCGCCACGAACAGCACCGCAATGCCGAACTTGCGCGGGATGGACGGGTTCATGCCCCGCGCCTCGAGCTTGGGCCATGCCCAAGCGAACAGCGGCGCCAGCAGGATGATGAACACCGGGTTGGCCGACTGGAACAGCGTGAAGTCGAACGGCGTGTCCACGTGGTCCTTGGCGAAGAAGTTCAGCGATGAACCCGCCTGTTCGAACATGCCCCAGAACAATATCTTGGCCAGGAACAGCAGCAGCATCGCGATGTACCGGTGCAGCTGCACCTTGTCGCCGCTGCGCACGCCGGCCACGATGAAGTACACCGTCAGCACCAGGAACATGCCGCCCAGCAGCCACGCCACCAGCGACTTCTGGCTAAGCAGCAGGTACACCAGCGGCACCGCCACCAGCGCGCCCAGCACCACCACCAGCACCCGCGCCGCGCCGTTGCCGTCGGCCGGCGCCTCGCCGATAGAACCCATGCGCGCGATGCGCCACTGGAACACCGCCAGCCCGATCAGCATGCCGATGCCCGCGGTGAAGAAGCCCCACTCGTAGCCGAACCGCGAGCCCACCAGCCAGCCGCACACCAGCGGTGCCAGCGCGCCGCCGGCGTTGATGCCCATGTAGAACCAGGTGAAGCCCGAATCGCGCCGCACGTCCTCGGGCGCATACAGACGCCCCACCATCGTCGAGATGTTGGGCTTGAACAGCCCGTTGCCGACCACGATCAGCGACAGCCCCAGCAGGAACCAGCGCAGGTCCTTCACCAGCAGCAGGAACAGCCCCGCCGCCATCAGCAGGCCGCCGATCACGATCGCGCGCCGGTAGCCGATGTAGCGGTCGGCGATGAAGCCACCGAAGATGCCCGTGGCGTAGATCAGCGCCGTGTACGCGCCGTAGGTCAGCGCCGCCTCGGCCTTGGCCTCGCCCTCGGGCAGCAGGCCGAAGAAGGTGCTGGCCACGTACACCGCCAGCAGCGCGCGCATGCCGTAGTAGGCGAAGCGCTCCCAGAACTCCGAGTGCACCAGCTGCCAAAGCGCGGTCGGGTGGCCGAAGGTGTCGCCGGCCGGCGGCGGCACGAAGGGGGCGTTGGAAGTCGCAGGTGCGGCCATGTCGGGATTCCCGGTTCTTGAAATGACGCGGCCCGGAAGTCCCGGGCCGCGTGGTGGTTTCAGCCTGTAAGCGCGATTACTTCACGCCGTGCATCAGCTTGTTGATCAGCGGCGCGGCCAGGAAGAACAGCACGGCGATCACGATGCCCAGGATGAACAGCTGGTTGAACGTGCTGGCGTACTGCAGCAGCGAGCTCGCGCTCTCGCCCTCGGCATTGCCGCCCGAGGCGATGGCGGCGATGCGGCCGGCCACGAAGTTCGCCATCGCGATGGACAGGAACCAGCCGCCCATCGCCAGGCCCGTTTCCTTGGGCATGGCCAGCTTGGTCACCATGGCCAAGCCGATCGGCGACAGGCACAGCTCGCCCATCGTGTGGATCAGGTAGGTCAGGGCCAGCCAGACCCAGCTGATCTTGCCGCCGGCGTCCACGAAGTTCTGGATGGCGAACACCAGCACGTAGAAGCCGATCGCCGCGCCGGCCATGCCGTAGGCGAACTTGCGCGGGATGGACGGGTTCCAGTCGGCCTTGTCGAGCTTGATCCACAGCGTGGCGAACACCGGCGCCAGCAGGATGATGAACACCGGGTTCACCGACTGGAACACCTCGAAGGTGGGCGTCCAGCCGAAGATGGACACGTCCGGCATCTTCACGAAGTCCTGCGCCAGGAAGTTCAGCGACGAACCGGCCTGCTCGAACAGCGACGAGAACAGGATGTTGGCCAGGAACAGGATCAGCATGGCGATGTAGCGGTGCAGCTGCACCTTGTCGCCGCTGCGCACGCCGCTGTAGACGAAGTACGCCACCAGCGCCAGCATCATGCCGATCAGCAGCACGCCCAGGATGTCGCTCTTGCTGAGCAGGTAGTACACCGGGATGACCATCACGGCCGCGGCCAGCAGCACCTGGATGACCGGCGCGAAGCCCTTCTTGCCTTCCGGCGCGGTGCCCACGTGGCCCAGCCAGCCCTTGAGCAGCTGGAACACCATCAGGCCCAGGATCATGCCGATGCCGGCCGAGAAGAAGCCCCAGCGGTAGCCGAAGTTCTGGCCGATCCACGAGGCGCACACGAACGGCGCGACGAAGGCACCGGCGTTGATGCCCATGTAGAAGATGGTGAAGCCCGAGTCGCGGCGCACGTCGCCCGGCGCGTACAGCTTGCCCACCATGGTGGAGATGTTGGGCTTGAACAGGCCATTGCCCACCACGATCACGGCCAGGCCCAGCACGAAGGTCGGCAGGTCGGGCGCCATCAGCATGAAGCTGCCCACGGCCATCAGCGCGCCGCCGAGCATGATCGAGCGCTGGTAGCCCAGGATGCGGTCGGCGACGAAGCCGCCGGCGATGCCGGTCATGTACACCAGCGAGGTGAAGCCGCCATAGGTCAGGCTGGCCTCGGCCCGGGCACCGTCGCCCAGGTGCGCGAAGAACGCGGCCGCCACGTGCACCGCCAGCATGGCGCGCATGCCGTAGTACATGAAGCGCTCCCAGAATTCGCTGGCAAACAGGTTCCACAGCGCATTGGGATGGCCCATGAACTCGCCGGGCGGCGGCGGGCTGAAGTCTTCTGGCTTGTTGCTGATGGCGCCGCTCATGCGGTCTCTCCCCTGGTGATTCTTGTGGTTATGGTGCCGGCATGCCGGGCCCCCGAGCTGGCCGGGCCGGGTCGGAAGGCCGTGAAGGTTTACCGGGTTTGCCCTGCGCACGTCAAACGGCCCCGGGCCTGCCGGGGCCGTTCAGGAAGGCAGGGGCGCCCGGCGGCCTCAGCCGGCGGGCACGTAGTCGTAGCTCGAACCCACGCCCAGCGGGATGTCCAGGGCCCAATAGCCCAGCAGGAACGCGGTCCAGACCACCAGCAGCGTGACGGTGAAGGGCAGCATCAGGGCAATCAGGGTGCCGATGCCGCTGGACTTCACGTAGCGCTGGCAGAACACCACGATCAGCGGGAAATACGGCATCAGCGGCGTGATGATGTTGCTCGACGAATCACCCACGCGGTAGGCCGCCTGGGTGAGGTCGGGCGACACGCCCAGCTCCATCAGCATCGGCACCATGATGGCGCCGATCAGCGCCCACTTGGCCGAAGCCGAACCAATCAGCAGGTTCACGGCCGCGGTCAGCACGATCATGCCCACCAGGGTCAGTTCGATCGGAAGGCCCAGCGCCCGCAGGCCTGTGGCGCCCTCGATGGCGAGCAGCGCGCCGAGGTTGGACTGGCCGAAGGCGTAGATGAACTGCGCGCAGAAGAACGCCAGCACGATGTAGTAGCCCATGCCGCTCATCGCCTTGGCCATGCCCTGCACCACGTCGCGATGCGTCTTCACCGTGCCCGCCACCACGCCGTACACCACGCCCGGCACCAGGAAGAAGATGAAGATCAGCGGCACGATCGAGCGCATCAGCGGCGCCGTGCCCACCAGCAGCGAGTTGCCACCCTCGGGCACGTCGGCGGCGGGGGCACGCCAGGCCGAGCCTTCCGGCAGCAGGCTGAACACGAACACCGCTGCCGCCAGCCCCATCGCCAGCACCGCCATCAGCAGGCCGCGGCTTTCGGCCGGCGTGAGCCGCTCCAGCGTGGGCATCTGCGAGCGGTCGCCGTCCACTTCCACCTGGCGCAGGCGCGGTTCGATCACCCGGTCGGTGAGGAACCAGCCCACCAGCACGATCAGCGCGGTGGAGCTGGTGGTGAAGTAGTAGTTGTTCAGCGGGCTGACCGTCACCGTCGGGTCGGTGAGCTGCGCCGCGGCCTGGCTCAGGCCCGACAGCAGCGGGTCCAGGCTGGACGGCAGCACGGTGGCGGAGAACCCGCCCGACACACCGGCGAACGCCGCCGCGATGCCGGCCAGCGGGTGCCGCCCCGCCGCGTAGAAGATCACGCCGCCCAGCGGGATCACCAGCACGTAGCCGGCGTCCACCGCGATGTGGCTGAAGATGCCCACGAAGATCACCGCCGGCGTCAGCAGCGACTTCGGCGTCACCGCCAGCGCCGAGCGCAGCGCCGCGCTGATGAAGCCGGTGTGCTCGGCCACGCCCAGGCCCAGCATCGCCACCAGCACCACGCCCAGCGGCGGGAACGACACGAAGGTCTGCACCATCTGCGCCATGAACCCGGTGAAGCTGGCGCCCGACAGCAGGTTGTTCACCACGATCGGGCTGCCGTTGCGCGGGTCTATGGCCTCGAAGGTCACGCCCGACAGCGCCCACGACACCGCCCAGACCAGCAGCATCAACAGCAGGAAAAGTACGGCCGGGTCGGGCAGGCGGTTGCCCACCCGCTCCACCAGGTCCAGCGAGCGGACGATCCAGCCGCGCGGCGCGGCAACGTCGGAAGTGGCGGGGGTCATGCGGGCTCCTGTCGAAATCCTTGTAAGCCCCGAATCCTAGCAGCGCCCCCGCCGCGTGGCGTCAATCCGGCTGGCCCAGCACCGTGCGCACCTCGAACAGCTCGGGGAAGAAGGTCAGCTCCAGCGCCTGCTTCAGGAAGCCCACGCCCGAGCTGCCGCCCGTGCCGCGCCGGAAGCCGATGATCCGCTCGACGGTTTTCATGTGCCTGAACCGCCACAGCTGGAAGCTCACCTCCACGTCCACCATCTGCTCGCAGGTGGCGTAGGCCTCCCAGTGGGTGTCGGTGTCTTCGTAGATGCGCTTGAACACCGGGATCAGCCCCGGCTCGCGCGCGTGCGGCTGCGACCAGTCGCGCTCGATGCACGAGGCCGGGATGGCGTGGCCTCGGCGGTGCAGGTGGCGCAGGAACTCGTCGTAGAGGCTGGGCGCCTGCAGCGCGGCCTGCAGCTCGGCTTCGGCGGCCGGGTCGTGGCTGAACACCTTCACCATGTCGGCGTTCTTGTTGCCCAGCAGGAACTCCAGCAGCCGGTACTGCAGCGACTGGAAGCCCGACGCCGGGCCCAGCACGCTGCGGAACTGCAGGTAGTCGGCCGGGGTGAGGGTCTCGAGCACCGACCACTGCTCGGTCAGCTGGCGCTGCACCTGCTTCACCCGGGCCAGGATCTTCTGCAGCGGGTCCAGGTGGTCTTCCTGCAGGCAGCGAATGGCGGCGCGCAGCTCGTGGATCACCAGCTTCATCCACAGCTCCGCCACGTGGTGCTGGACGATGAACAGCATCTCGTCGTGGTGCGGCGGGCTGGACAGCGGCTTCTGCGCGGCCAGCAGGGTGTCGAGCTGCAGGTAGCCGCCGTAGGTCAGGCGGTCCTTGAGGTCGGTGGTGATGCCCTGTTCGAGGGCGCGCTGGTTGGGGGGCTGGGTCATGGTGGGGCCGGAACGGGTGCTCGAGCTGCAAGTTTGTCACGAGAGGCCGACATTCCGGCGTTCCTGGCGGCGATTCGATGCACGCCGCACGGGCCAGGGCCGCCGCGCCAGGCGCCCCGCGCTGATGCCGCAGCGCATCAATGCGCGGGCGGACGGATTGCGCGCGGTGGCCCCGGGCCGCAAGGAGAGGCCGGCGGCGGTCGGGCCTGGCGCGGTCGGGCTATCATCGGGCCTCGCATCCCTGGGAGGGGACTCGATGTCACGAGTGGCCAGTTTCGAGATCGAATACCTGCAGTACCTCGGCCAGGACGGCCGACTGATACGCGACGACCTGCCCGAATTCGCGCGCGACCGGCGCAACCTGGTCGAACTGTTCAAGCAGATGCTGTACGTGCGCACCTTCGACACCAAGGCGGTGGCGCTGCAGCGCACCGGCAAGCTGGGCACCTATGCCAGCTGCCTGGGCCACGAGGCCGCGCACATCGGCATCGGCAGCGCGATGCAGTACGACGACGTGTTCGCGCCGTCGTACCGCGAGTACGGCGCGCAGATCGTCCGCGGCGTGAAGCCGCGCGACATCCTGATGTACTGGGGCGGCGACGAACGCGGCAACGACTTCGCCGGCCCGCCGCACGACTACCCCTGGTGCGTGCCCATCGCCACCCAGTGCCTGCACGCCGCCGGCGCGGCGCTGGCGTTCAAGCTGCGCGGCGAACCGCGCGTGGCGGTCACCTGCGTCGGCGACGGCGGCAGCTCCAAGACCGACACCTACGCCGCCATCAATTCGGCCGGCGCCTACGCTCTGCCGTTCGTGCTGTGCATCGTCAACAACCAGTGGGCCATTTCGGTGCCGCGCAAGTCGCAGACCGGCGCCAAGACCCTGGCGCAGAAGGGCCTGGCCGGCGGCCTGGACTGCGTGCAGGTGGACGGCAACGACATCATCGCCGTGCGCGCCGCCATGGACCACGCCATCAAGCGCGCCCGCAACGGCCACGGCGGCAGCGTGCTGGAACTGGTCACCTACCGCCTGTCCGACCACACCACCGCCGACGACGCCCGCCGCTACCGCGACGACGCCGAGGTGAAGTCGGCCTGGGAGCGCGAGCCGATGTCGCGCCTGCGCACCTTCCTGATTTCCGAAGGCGTGTGGAGCGAAACCGAGGAAGCCGCGTGGAAAGAGGTGTGCGGCAAGAAGGTGGATGAAGAAGTGAACGCCTACCTGGAAACCCGGGTGCAGCTGGTGGAAGCGATGTTCGACCACCTGTACGCCGAACTGCCGGCCGACCTGCAGTCCCAGCGCGCCGACGCGCTGAAGTGGGAGGGCCGCTGAGATGGCCGCCATCACCTTGATCGAGGCCATCACCCAGGCCCTGGCTTGGGAAATGAAGCACGACGACACCGTGCTGGTGCTGGGCGAGGACGTGGGCGTGAACGGCGGCGTGTTCCGCGCCACCGCCGGCCTGCAGCAGCAGTTCGGCGACCAGCGCGTGCTGGACACGCCGCTGGATGAAACCACCATTGCCGGCCTCACCGTCGGCCTGGCCACGCAGGGCATGAAGCCCGTGGCCGAAGCGCAGTTCGACGGCTTCATGTACCCGATGGTGGACCACATCGTCTGCCACGCCGCGCGCTTCCGCTACCGAACCCGCGGCCGCCTCACCTGCCCGATGGTGCTGCGCGTGCCCTGGGGCGGCGGCATCCGCGCGCCCGAGCACCACAGCGAGGCCAACGAAGCCATCTTCACCAACGTGCCGGGCCTGCGCGTGGTGATGCCCTCGTCGCCGCAGCGCGCCTACGGCCTGCTGCTGGCCGCCATCCGCGACCCCGACCCGGTCATCTTCTTCGAGCCCAAGCGCATCTACCGCCAGTACAAGGAAGAAGTGCCCGACGACGGCGAGGCCCTGCCGCTGGACGTGTGCTTCGTGCTGCGCGACGGCAGCGACGTCACCCTGGTCACCTGGGGCGCCCAGGTGAAGGAATCGCTGGAGGCCGCCGAAGCGCTGGCCGCCGAAGGCATCAGCGCCGAAGTGATCGACGTGGCCACGCTCAAGCCGCTGGACTTCGACACCATCCGCGAATCGGTGGCCAAGACCGGCCGCTGCGTGATCGTGCACGAAGCGGCCAAGACCGCCGGCTTCGGCGCCGAGATCGCCGCCCGCCTGGCCGAAGAGTCCATGTACGACCTGGTGGCGCCGGTCGAGCGCGTCACTGGCTATGACACCCACATCCCGCTCTTCAGGCTGGAGATGAAGTACCTGCCGAGCGTGGAGAAGATCGTCGCGGCATGCCGCCGCGCCGCTGCCGCAGGAGCCTGAGCCATGTACGCACGCCTCACCGCCAACTATCGCGCCCGCTATAGCAATCCGATCGCCGTCGTCGCCGGCGAGAAAGTGACGCTGGGCATCCGCGACGTGGACTGGCCCGAGTTCATCTGGGCCACCGACCCGCGCGGCCGCAGCGGCTGGATCCACCAGTCCTTCCTCAACGGCGACACCGTGGCCCGCGACTACGACGCCCGCGAAATCGACGGCAACGCCGGCGACTCGGTGCGCCTGATCGAGCTTGCCGGCGGCTGGTGGTGGGCCGAGAACGAGATCAACGAACGCGGCTGGCTGCCCGAACGCGCGCTGGCCATCGAACCAGGAATGAAGTGAACCCATGAGCGAGAAGAAACTGTTCCTGCTGCCCGACCTGGGCGAGGGCCTGCCCGACGCCGAGATCGTCGAATGGCTTGTGAAGGTCGGCGACGTGGTCCGCCTGGACGAGCCGCTGGTGTCCATGGAAACCGCCAAGGCCGTGGTCGAGGTGCCGTCGCCGTTCTCCGGCAAGGTGCTGCGCCTGGCCGGCGCCGCCGGCGACGTGATCGCCACCGGGCACTGGCTGGCCGAAGTCGAACTCGACCCGAGCCTGCCCCAGCGTGCCGATGCCCAGGACACCGGCCACTCGCATGGCCACGCCCCGGTAGGAGGGCCTTCAGGCCCGACGCTCCCGGCGGTCGGGCCTGAAGGCCCTCCCACAGACGCCGACGCCGGCACCGTCGTGGGCGCGATGCAGAGCTCCAACGCCGTGCGCGTCGAACAGGCCGTCGCCATCGGCGGCGTCAAGGCCATGCCTGCGGTGCGCGCCCTGGCCCGCAAGCTCAAGGTGGACCTCGCGCGCGTGCAGGCCAGCGGCGCCCATGGAGACGTCACCCTGGCCGACGTCAAGCGCGCCGCCGCCGCACCTGTGGGAGGGCCTTCAGGCCCGACCGTGCGGAGCGTCGGGCCTGAAGGCCCTCCCACAAGGGTGTTGCCCGCCCGCCCTTCGGCGCCCGCCACGCGCGACGCCGACGCCAGGCTCGACGTCGACGACCCCATCCGCGGCGTGCGCCGTAACATGGTCCGCACCATGTCCCAGGCCCACGCCGAAGTGGTGCCCACGTCGCTGATGGACGACGCCGACATCCACGCCTGGTCGCCAGGCGAGGACATCATGGCCCGGCTCATCCGCGCGCTGGGCGTCGCGGCACAGGCGGTGCCGGCGCTCAACAGCTGGTTCAACGCCAAGGAAGGCACGCTGCGCCGCCACTCGCGCGTTGACGTGGGCATCGCCATTGATTCGCCCGACGGCCTGTTCGTGGCCAACCTGCGCGGCGCCGAGAAGCTCGACGCCTGGCAGATCCGCGGCGAACTCAACCGCATCCGCGACGGCGTCAAGGCCCGCAGCCTGCCGCCCGAAGACCTGCGCGACTACACGCTGATGCTGTCGAATTTCGGCGTGTTCGCCGGCAAGTACGCCACGCCCGTGGTGGTGCCGCCCTGCGTGTGCATCGTCGGCGCGGGCCGCCTGTACCACGCGGTGGTGCCGGTGCTGGGCGGGCTGGAAACGCACCGCCAGATGCCGATCTCGCTCACATTCGACCACCGCGCCGCCACCGGCGGCGAGGCCGCGCGTTTCCTGCGCGCGCTGCTGGACGACCTGCAGCGCCCGAACTGAGGAAAAACCGGGGTCAGAGCCCCAAAACCGGGGTCAGAGCCCGATTTCCGCCCGGCTGATCGGATTTAATGATGCGTTCGGGCGGAAATCGGGCTCTGACCCCGGTTTTGGGGCTCTGACCCCGGTTTTTCCTCAGCCGGTGGAGACTTCCACCCGGTCGCGTCCGCTGCGCTTGGCCCGGTAGAGCGCCTGGTCGGCACGCTGGAACACCGCTTCCACCACGTCATGGCCCACCACGCCCGAGGCCACGCCCGCCGAAAGCGTGAGCGGTGCGGGCAGGTCGGCGCGCGCGGCCACGGCGGCGCGGATGCGCTCGACCACCATCACCGCCGACTCCAGCTGCGAGTCGGGCAGGAACACCACGAACTCCTCGCCGCCGTAGCGCGCCGCCACGTCCCCGCCGCGGATGCCGCGCTTGATTTCCTCGGCCACGATCTTCAGCACGCCGTCGCCGGCGGCGTGGCCGAAGCCGTCGTTGATCCGCTTGAAGTGGTCAATGTCCAGCACCGCCACCGTGTAGGGCCCGTTGAAGCGCACCCGCCCGGCCCGGGCTTCGTTCTTGATGCGGTCCAGCCCGCCGCGGTTGAGCAGGCCGGTGAGGTGGTCGTGGCTGGCCTTGATGGCCAGGGCCTCGTTCTTCTCCTCCAGCTCGCGCTGGTAGCTCACCAGGCTGGTGTGCAGCATCTCGCGCTCGGCCACCATCCGCTGCATGTCCAGGTTCAGGCGCCGCAGCTCCAGCAGCGCCACCACCTGGCGTCCCAGCGCGCGCAAACCCTCGTACTGCTCCGGCGTGAGGTCGCGTGGCTTTCGGTCGATCACGCACACGGTGCCCAGCGCCTCGCCGTCCACGTTCACCAGCGGCATGCCGGCGTAGAAGCGGATTTCCGGCCCACCGGTCACCAGCGGGTTGTCGGCAAAGCGTGGGTCGAGCGAGGCGTTGTTGACCACCAGGATCTCATCGGGCCGCCGGATGGCGTGGTCGCAGAAGGCGATGTCGCGGGCCGTCTCGCGGTCTTCGGTGCCCAGGCTGGCCTTGAACCACTGCCGGTCGGAGTCGATCAGGGTGACGGTGGAGATGGGCGTGCCGCACAGCGCGCTGGCCAGTCGCACGATGTCGTCGTAGGCACGCTCGGGCAGCGTGTCCAGGATGCGGTAGCGGTGCAGCGCCGCCATGCGCCGCGCTTCGTTGGCATTCTCCGCGGGGTCTTCTATCCGGCTGCGTACCATGGCGCCCTTCCCTCCTCGCGTCGCTGCGTCCATTAAGACAACCGCGGCTTCAACGTGCGCCGAACTTGAACCCGCGCCAGGCCCACGCACACGCGATCACCACCAGGAAGGCCTTGTAGGCCAGCAGGCTGGCCAGCACCTGGCGCCAGATCGGCCCGGCCTCGATGGTAGTGCTGGCGATGGCGAAGCCCCAGCGTCCGGCCAGGAAGCTGGCGAGGAAAGCCACGCAAAGCGCCGCCACGTCGAATCGCCGGCGCTCAGGCGACCGCGCCAGCGTGCGCGGGTAGAACCAGTAAAGCGCGCCCAGGATCGCGAACCAGGGCAGGAACAGGATCAGCGCGAGATCGGCCACGTCCGACATCAGGCGCCCTCCTCGGCGAACGCGGCCAGCGCAGCACCCACCGCATCCACGGTGGCGTCGGCCGCGAGTTCACCTACCCGGTGTTCGCCCAGGTGCAGGCCCATGCCGGCGACGTGCCGCAGGGCCGCCGCGCCGTCGCGCTTGAGCGCCGCGATGCGCTCGCCCGCCTCGCGCGGCGAATCGTGGCCCACGCTCTGCATCAGCTCGGCGCCTTCGGCCGACAGCAGCTTGAAGTAGAACCGGCCGTCCTTCTCGCGGTACTGCTTGAACTGCGGCAGCGCCGACTTCGCCTTCGCGCCGGCCTTGGCCGCCGGCTGCGTGCGCAGGTCGCGCAGGCCCACGGCATCGCGCAGCGCCTGCAGCAGCGGCGTGGCCACCTTGCGCGCCTTGAGCGCGCCTTCGCGCAGGATGGCTTCGATTTCCACCGGCTTGGCGATCAGTTCGTCGTAGCGCGCGCGCATCGGCGCCACCTCGGCGTCCACGCGCTCGAACAGGGCCTGCTTGGCGTCGCCCCAGCCAATGCCATCGGCGAACGCACGCGCGAAGGCGTCGGCCTGCGCGGGCGTGGCGAAGGCCTGGTAGAGCTGGAACAGCGCCGAACCTTCGGTGTCCTTGGGCTCGCCGGGCGCGCGCGAATCGGTGACGATCGAGAAGATGAGTTTCTTCAGCTCCGCCGGCGGCGCGAACAGCGGAATGGTGTTGTCGTAGCTCTTGCTCATCTTGCGGCCGTCCAGGCCCGGCAGCGTGGCCACGGATTCCTCGATGGCCGCCTCGGGCAGCACGAAATGGTCGCCGTAAAGATGGTTGAAGCGCGCGCCGAAATCGCGCGCCATCTCGATGTGCTGCACCTGGTCGCGGCCCACCGGCACCGAGTGCGCCTTGAACAGCAGGATGTCGGCGGCCATCAGCACCGGGTACATGAACAGTCCGGCGCTGACGCCGGCATCCTCGTCTTCGCCGGCGGCGCGGTTGCGGTCCACCGCGGCCTTGTAGGCGTGCGCGCGGTTGAGCAGGCCCTTGCCGGCCACGCAGGTCAGCAGCCAGGTCAGCTCGGTCACCTCGGGGATGTCGGACTGGCGGTAGAACCACACCTTGTCCGGCTCCAGCCCGCAGGCCAGCCAGCTGGCGGCGATTTCCAGCGTGGAGCGCTGCACGCGCACCGGGTCAAAGGTCTTGATTAGCGCGTGGTAGTCGGCCAGGAAATAGAAGCTCTCGACGCCGGCGCGGCGGCTGGCGGCCACGGCCGGCCGGATGGCGCCGGCGTAGTTGCCCAGGTGCGGGGTGCCGGAGGTGGTGATGCCGGTAAGGACGCGGGTGACGGGCATGGCGGGGCCTGCTGGGGAATCGCGGCCATTTTAGCCCGTGCCGGGCCGTTAACCCCGTCGCCCGGCCTGCAACGTTGAATCCCCTGCCCCACCTACGGAGAACGTCCATGAACCGCCTGACCGCTTCGCTGCTGATGCTGCTGCTTGCCCTGTCCGCCCTGCCCGGCTGCGCCCGCGCACAGGCCCTGGTGGACCTGCAGGTGCTCGACTTGGAACGCCAGCAAACCCTGCCCCGCCACCCGCACCGCGGCCGCGACTACATCGAAGGCCAGCCCGGCCACCGCTACGCGGTGGTGCTGCAGAACCTCACCGGCGAGCGCGTGCTGGCGGTGGTGTCGGTGGACGGCGTGAACGCCATCAGCGGCCAGACCGCCGGCAGCCAGCAGAGCGGCTACGTGCTGGGCCCCTGGCAGCGCATGGAGGTGCGCGGCTGGCGCAAGAACCTGTCGGAAGTGGCCGAGTTCCAGTTCACGTCGCTGGGCGACAGCTACGCCGCCCGCACCGGCCGGCCCGGCAACGTCGGCGTGATCGGCGTGGCGGCCTTCCGCGAGCGCCGGTACGAGCCGCGGTATGACTACCCGGCCGACATCGCGCCCTCGGCGCCACCGGCGCCGATGGCCCGCGCGGAAGGCCAGGCCAGCGCCGATGCCGCGGCCGCCGCGCCGTCCCCGCCGTACGAAAGCCTGCAGCGCCGCGAATCGGAGCTGGCCTCGCGCCAGCAGCTGGGCACCGGCCACGGCCAGCGCCGCTGGGACGCCGCCACCACCACCGCCTTCGAGCGCGAATCCAGCCGGCCCAACCAGGTGGTGTCGCTGTGGTACGACGCCACCGACGCGCTGGTGGCCCGCGGCGTGCTGCCGCGCCGCTGGCCGGCCCCGTACGGCACGCCCGAAGCCTTCCCCATTGGCTTCGCGCCCGACCCGTGACGGGCCGCAAAACAAACAGGCCGGGCGTCTGCGCCCGGCCTGCGTGGCCAACCAGGGTGCGCGCGCGACTCAGTCGTCGCAGCCGCCCTTGCAGTCCTCGGCGGTCTCGGACACCACTTCACCGGCCTTCTTCACGTCACGGCCGACGCCGGCGATGGTGTTGCAGCCCGAGAGGGCGAAAACGGCCAGCAGCGCCAGCAGGATGATCTTCGTGCGGTTCATGAGGGTCTCCTCGGGTGGATGGTTCGAGTCTATGCCTGCGGCCTGCGCTGTCAACCCGCGCCCGCGCCTCAGTCGCGCATCAGCGTGGATTTGCCGAACAGGCTTTCCACCAGGTCCACCGCCAGCAGGCCGGTGCGGTTGTGGTCGTCGAAGGCGGGGTTGAGTTCGACGATGTCGATCGAACCCACGCGGCCGGTGTCGGCGATCATTTCCATCACCAGCTGCGCCTCGCGGTAGTTGGGGCCGCCGGGCACGGTGGTGCCCACGCCGGGCGCGATGGCCGGGTCGAGGAAATCCACGTCGAAGCTCACGTGCACGTGGGTGTTGGCGTCAATGCCTTCCAGCGCCTCTTCCATCGCCCGCTTCATGCCGATTTCGTCGATGTAGCGCATGTCGTAGACGTCGAGGCCGTATTCCTTGATCAGGCGCTTCTCGCCCTGGTCCACGGAGCGGATGCCAACCTGGCGGATCTGCGAGGGCTGCAGCGCCGGCGACGATCCGCCCAGGTGCGTCAGCGGCCGCGGGCCCAGCCCGCACAGGCACGACACCGGCATGCCGTGGATGTTGCCCGAGGGCGTGACGTCGCTGGTGTTGAAGTCGGCGTGGGCGTCGAGCCACAGCACGCGCAGGGCCTTGCCGTTCTCGCGGCACCAGCGCGCCACGGCGGTGATGCTGCCCACGCCCAGGCAGTGGTCGCCGCCGAGCAGGATGGGCAGGCGGCCGAGCTGCAGCTGCGCG
>Ga0209175_10000101_pt1 | contig 59053 bp, 58 predicted proteins | sample JI91814C2DNA_FD_187506 | JGI IMG/M metagenome (GOLD analysis project Ga0209175, IMG submission 187506) | Wastewater effluent complex algal communities from Wisconsin, to seasonally profile nutrient transformation and Carbon sequestration -... | ecosystem: Engineered > WWTP > Effluent > Algae...
CTAACGCTCAATGAAATATAAACGCATCGTCCTCAAGCTCAGCGGTGAATCGCTTATGGGCTCTTCTAAAAGCGGAAACATTGACCCGGCCCGGCTTGAACAATACTGTGAAGAAATAAAAAGCATCCGAACGTTGGGTGTTGAACTGGCAATCGTAATTGGCGGTGGAAATATTTTCCGTGGCGGCCAGGCCGAAGCGTTGGGCATCGACCGTGTACAAGGCGATTACATGGGCATGCTGGCTACGGTGATCAACGCGATGGCATTACAAAGCGCACTGGAGCGACACGGGATTTATACACGACTGATGTCCGGCATTAAAATGGAACAGGTGTGTGAACCATTTATCCGCAGAAGAGCAATCCGACATCTTGAAAAAGGCAGACTGGTAATTTTCGGAGCGGGGATTGGCAATCCCTACTTCACAACCGATTCAACCGCAAGCTTACGTGCTGTTGAACTGCAGGCCGATGTAGTATTAAAGGGAACGCGCGTGGACGGTGTGTACGATAAAGATCCGGAGAAATTTAAAGATGCTGTAAAATATAATACACTGTCGTTCCAGGAAGCATACGAGAAGAACCTGAACATCATGGACATGACAGCCTTTACCTTGTGTATGGAGAACAAGCTGCCGATTATTGTATTCGATATGAATCAAAAAGGCAACTTGCTGAAGATTGTAAAGGGTGAAACAGCAGGAACTCTTATTAGTTAAAAGCATAATCAGTTAATAACTCTTTTATTTTCTTATGGAAGAAATAGAAATGTTTCTCGAAGAAGCAAGGGACTTAATGGGAAAAGCGTTAAGCCATGCCTCTAGTGAGCTTACTAAAATTCGTGCAGGTAAAGCCAATCCGAATATGCTGGACGGCATAATGGTTTCGTATTACGGAGCAACAACTCCGTTGAACCAGGTTTCCTCCATGACTACACCGGATGCGCGCAGTATTTTTATCAAGCCCTGGGAAAAATCCCTGATCCATGAAATCGAAAAAGCCATACGTGACGCAAACCTCGGATTGAATCCACAGAATGACGGTCAACAGGTGATCGTTAATATTCCGATGCTTACCGAAGAACGAAGAAAGCAGTTAGTGAAGCAAGTCAGTGCAGAATGTGAGCACGGAAAAGTAAGCATTCGTAATATCCGTAAGGAAACAAACGAGCAGCTGAAAAAAATAAAAGGTGTTTCGGAAGATGACGTGAAGAATGCTGAAGATCAAGTTCAAAAGCTTACAGACGATTCGATTGCAAAAATAGATGCCCTTCTAAAGAAGAAGGAAGTCGAGATCATGACTGTTTAACCTATACCGTATGCAAAAATTCAAGTCGATCATGAAAAAGGTTCTTATCATCGTTATATTGATCGGTATTGGAGTTTTTTCGTTCCTCTATTGGGGAACGTATGAAAGCGGCTACTGGGCTGGAAAAGTTTTGAGTGTATCACAAAAGGGTACACTATTCAAAACCAACGAAGGGAGATTAAGTATGGAATCCTTCGGTTCCCTGAAAAATGCAAGTCCGTTTGCAGAAGTTCGGGATTTCTCCATTGAAGGCGGGGAACCGGAAGTACTCAAACAACTTCAGGAAGTAGCGCTAACCGGTGAACGCGTCAACCTGAAATTCAAAAGAAGATTTGCACGTTTTTTCTGGCGCGGTGACACCAAATACTTTGTAGTAGAAGTTGAGCGCGTTGGCAGTCAAGCACCCGTAGCTCCATCCACACCGCAAACACCGTGAGAGAAAATACCATAATCGTTTATGGTTCGTACGGCTATACAGGCAGGCTCATTGTTGATGAGCTAAAGAAAAAAACTTTTACCATCATTCTGGCCGGACGTAAGCGCGATGCGTTGCAAAAGCAATCCAACGAAACTGGTTATCCGTTTGAAGTTGTTGATGTAAGTGATTCTCTCAACTTAAAAAAACTTCTCTTAAAAGCTTCACTGGTTATTCATTGTGGCGGACCATTCCGGTTTACGGCCGAACAAATGGTTGACGCCTGCCTGGAGACAAAAACTCACTACACCGATATTACCGGTGAGTGGCAGGTGTTTGAATTATTGGCGGGATCCGATGACGCAGCCAAGCAGGCCGGGATACAAATTATGCCGGGAACCGGTTTCGATGTTGTCCCGTCTGATTGTCTTGCTGTTCATTTGAAGAAACGTTTGCCCTCTGCCACCCATCTTCAACTCGCCTTTGCGATGGTACCGGGCGGTATGTCGCGCGGAACGAAGAAGAGCATGGTTGAAAGTCTGGGCTATGGTGGTGTGATGCGTAAAAATAACGAGCTCTCTCCTTTCACGCTAGGCAAAGATGTACTTGATCTTGATTTTGGATCGTTCACAACAAAGACCACGCGTATCCAATGGGGTGACATTTCAACTGCCTGGAGAAGTACGGGCATTCCAACCATTGAAGTTTTTGCAGGTGCCTCAACCGGATCGATACGCGGCTTGCGCATCAGCAACTATATAAGTGGATTGCTGAAGCAGCGTTGGGTGAAAAATTATCTGTTGGGTAAGATTGATAAAGGACGCTCCGGTCCTTCAGCAGAACATTTACAAATCGGTAAATGCTATTTGCGCGGACAAGTTTGGGATGCTGAGGGAAATACGTCAGCAAGCTTATTTGACGGTCCAAATGCCTATTTGCTTACGGCAAAAACAGCGGTGCTCATCGCTGAAAAAGTAACGACTGGAAATTTCAATGCTGGTTATAAAACTCCTGCGATGCAGTATGGAGCCGATTTCATTTTGGAGATCAATGATACCAACCGAACGGATTTGGTTTAGCGCTAACTGTCAAAAAGTGCGAAAATAAATATCTTTTAAACCATGCGATTCCATTTCAAAAGCCGCTTTGCTGAACCTCTCTGATATAAAGGAAATATATGTAATTGCGTATATTCAAGTGTTAGCAGCCATTACAATTGACAGATGATTAAAAAAATATCAACCGTTTCATTAATACTTATTGCAGTTTCATGTGATTCAATCACTGACAATGAAAGCAAAGCAATAGACGATATTTTGAAGTTTTATGGAGGAGCGTGTAAGTATTCTGTTGGATTTATTGAGTCGACAGATGATAAGGAGGATAAGAAATATTTTGAAATCGAATTAACAAATAGTGTGGCCTTATCAAGATATGCGGACAGACCTGAGTGGACTACATCAAATCTGGCCTACCGATTTTATAAACATTTAAATCTAGAGGAAAGACAGACTTATACTCACATCCGCGGAACACTATTACTTGACAACGGAGATAAAATCAAACACGACTATTCAATAGAAGAACTGGAAGTCGTAGATAAGAAAATGAAAATTGTTTCAGACGTAATTGAAAAAATTAAACAAAAGAAATTTGATGATTTAAAATCATATCTGAATCCGGAGAATAATTTCACATATAACAAGGATGATGTTATCAATGATTTAAAAAACTATGAATCTCAATTCGGCAAAATTTTAGAATTTAGACTGTTTGGATTTAAGTATACGTCAGCGGACACTAAGCCAATACTTACCATTTTTGGCGCTATGATTCGAGATGTTCAGTATACTGAAATAAAAATTTCTATTAACCCTAAGTCGGAAAAGACTGAAGTAATGGCTGTTAAATATGACTGGTGAATGTAACGGCTGCCAACAAAGGCTATAATCCATTTGTTTTATTTTGTTTATTTTTATTTTGGTAAAACAAACGGCTTATAGCCGAACGTTGACCTCAAATATGATAAACCCACTCACAGTACTGTTTGTCTTCCGGGTTAAAGCCTTCGTCTACCGTAAAATACTCATCCATAATTTCTACCTGGATACAATCCAGCAAGGATAAGTTCCTGTACCCTGGCTGACCTTTAGCACTCGTAAACCCCAGCGATTGCCAGCATACCAACATAATTTTATCCATGGAGGTCTTGTAAATACCATACGGATGAATCACGCGGCTCAGCGGTTCACCGCGCATCTGAATCCGGCACATTTGCTTTTTATGAGACGCCTCATACAACTGTCGTGTAATTTCTTCTACCATGAACCGAAAATTAAGTCAGGATTTGCTACCTTTTAAATATCACTATGACAAAGCCAAAATTAACGCGATCAAAAGACAAAATAATTGCCGGTGTGTGTCCCGGACTGGCTGATCATCTGGGCCTGGATAAGTCGTTGGTGCGCATCGGGTTCGTACTGATCGGATTTATTACCGCGCTTATTCCCATGTCACCCAATGTTAGCGCGCGTTTGCAAAGCGTGCGATTCTGCATTTAAAATATTATCTGTTAGCTATGCGTGCGAAAAGTGTAGCTGTCAGCTGATAAATCACTATCAAGAAATAACTATCTTCCGGTAAACAAATCTGCTATGAGAGCTACTTTTATCACGTTCTTACTGATCATCTTCTCAATGTTTTTACGAGCGCAAACGCTCAACATTCCCGCTAATGGAACACATAGGTTTACCACATCGGTCATACAGCTCGATGAACTCATTGTAGGCGCAAACGCAGTACTTTCATTTGAAATGAATGAACGTGAAGTCGTTATCAGGAGTAAGCGTGTAAAGATAGGTGAAGGAGTGTTGGTGAATGGTAAGGGGAGTATGGGTTCTATGGGAGAGTCTGCCGTAAATGGTGATAATGGAATTGACTGTATGAGCGGTGAATCCGGAGGTAGAGGAGGATCAGGCGGAGCAGGAGGCAACGGATTAGTTATTCGTATAGAAACAGAATCCTTTTCATTCGAACCTTTTGTTGTAGATGTATCGGGAGGAGTTGGTGGAAAAGGTGGTAGAGGTGGTAATGGAGGCAGGGGTGGTAATGCTACATGTGATTGTATCGGCCGCAATGGTGGTCATGGTGGTAGTGCTGGCAATGGCGGTCGTGGTGGCAATGGTGGTTCATTTTCTGTCTTCACAGAAAAACTTGAATCGCCAAATCAGCATCTGCAACATGTAAAATTAGTAATGAAGGGAGGCAACGGTGGTTCAGAAGGCTTAAGTGGCCGTGGTGGTTCTGGCGGGCGAAGTGCTACATGCTCAGGTAAAACGAAAGAAGGAGGTGTTTATGGCGATGGTGGCGATTGGGGTCGTGCTGGCGAACCCGGGCTGTCACGCAACCAGCCGACATGGTTGTTCAATAATGTGAAACCATCAGATTTACTAAAATACGGCAACGCAACGTGTGCATGCATTAAGGGAATGAATTATAAACCAGAAAGTAAACGCACCCTTAACAATGAGTTGCTCAACTGCTTCAATCAGAATGCAGCTAGTCTACAAATTAGTCTTACCACAAGCAGTAACCCCGCAGAGGTAAGTAAGGAGGCGCTTCGTGTTTTTATGTTGAATAGTTGCCCGCAACAACACGCCCAACTCATCGTAGAGGAAGAAAATAGACAACTAACATTGACATCTTCAGATAATTTCATGGAGCATGCTATACATGCCACCTGCCAATGTCTGGCAAAGGGCAATTCGTTAGCTACATGTCAAAAAGCCTTGGTTGATTTAAATGAAGACCGCATTAACCAGCATTTCAAAGTAACAAATAGTAATGAAGCACAAAGTGAATTTTCGCTCAACGTTACACTCGGCTTGCTCGATCGATGCGATATGGCTGAGAGCAATGCTGAGTTGAGTGTTTTGAAAAGTTTTAACCCGGTAACCGGCATTTGCGCATCCACTATTGCTGGTGATTTTCGGGGTGGAGATGCTGCCGCAGCAAAAACTATTTTATTTGATAAACAAAATTTCAAAGTGAAGTCAGGCAATATAGAAGAAGAATTTTCGCTGTTATGGGATGGTTGTAGTGCACGGTTAACCTGTTTGAAAACCAATTCTGATAAAAGTAAAAAAGGAGATAAGAATACATTAACAATTTTGCGATCCTCAGAACAAGGGTTTATGGGTGTGTACGAAACCCCAACCACTAAAGAATTGGTAAATTTTAAAGCGAGACCTAGACTCAAGGGTAAAGCACTAGCGTATTTGGGGCAACAATATTTAGTTGGGCAAAAGATTTCTATTGACAGTGTACATGCGCGTCCTATTCAGCACATTCAGTATTTCGATCCTGTAAAGCTTGAATTGGTTACAATACCCAGCACGATGAAAATTGAGGGTTCTATTTCAGATTTTACATACAACAAGAAATTGGATCAGTATTGGATTGTAGTAACCACTACCAGAGAAACCGCGCTTGTTCCAAAATCAATATTTATTGATGTTGAAGGTGCGCAAGCCAAAAAAGAGTTCATAGTGAAATAGGGTCGATAAATAGATTGGCTTTACATTTCTACAGATTGACAATCCAGCAAGGATAAATTCCTGTAGCCTGGCTGACCTTTAGCACTCGTAAACCCCAGCGATTGCCAGCATACCAACATAATTTTATCCATGGAGGTCTTGTAAATACCATACGGATGAATCACCCGACTCAACGGTTCACCCCGCATTTGAATCCGGCACATCTGCTTTTTCTGAGACGCCTCGTACAACTGTTGCGTAATTTCTTCTACCATGAACAGAAAATTAAGTCAGGATTTGCTACCTTCAAATATCACTATGACAAAGCCAAAATTAACGCGATCAAGGGACAAAATGATTGCCGGTGTGTGTTCCGGGCTGGCCGATCATCTCGGCTTGGATAAGTCGTTGGTGCGTATCGGGTTCGTACTGATCGGATTTATTACCGCACTTGTTCCCATGTCACTCGCGTATCTAGTGATGTGGTTTATTATTCCTGAAGAATAAAATTTTTTTAAGCAGTATGCGATTGGGCTTTTAAAATCGTGCAGCCCTAAGGCATGTTCAATACCGCATTGATCTTTTCCCAAAGAGCATTATCAAACCCCGAAAGCGCAAAATTAGGATTATCAGGATCGGATGCCTCGCCCATGCGCACGACAACCATATTCATACTGGGCACAACATAAATGCGCTGATCCTCTGCGCCCATGGCTGCGTACATATCAGCAGGAGCCAGTGGCACCAGAGGTCCGTCATAGACTGTTTGACCTCCAGGAACCATATAATCGCTTTTGCCATTTAGCCACCATAAATAACCATACGAGGGATTTATAGTTTGGGAAGTGGTGATACTTTCATTAAAAAACGTTTCGTTTATTACTTGCTCGTCCTTCCATTTTCCATTATTCAGTGCAAGCAATCCAAACCTTGCCATACTTCGGGTAGTACTGTTGTAGATTTTAAAAATTACCCCGTTGTCCCAATAGCCATCCATTCCGATTTTATTTTTCAGCTTAGCATCAAAATACGTTTCAAATTCCTGGTCACTGGCGGCAGCTACCACGTCCATCAATATCTGAAAAACGTTGCTATACGACCATCGCGTTCCGGCATCGGCTAGATAGGTTAAGTTTGATTTTATCACGAGTTGGCTCTCATCATTAATACCGGAAGTCATGGTGAGCAGATGGCGTGAGGTGATGAGATTCTCTTTTTCGATTGGTTCACTCGTCCACTCCGTACCTAAATATTGCGAGGCGATGGTGTTTATATTCAGTAATCCTTCCTGCTGAGCTATGCCTGTGGTGGTAGCTACTAGCGTTTTGCCCGCACTATTCCATTGCCAGCTGGAGCTTTGCGTATGCCCATCAAAGTATTCTTCCATTACAATTCTGCCATTTACCAGAATCATAAAAGATTTTGAGTGGGCCTGAATAAGGTATTCGTTTAAATCGTCCACAGCGTCTTCGTTCCAATCCAGATCAGAAAGAGGTTTTGTTTCCCATGCTCCATCTGTATTGGAAGGGAAATACATGGTCTCGATAGGTTCAGGCTTTGGTTCGTCTTCGTTGCTACAAGCGGAGAATAAAAGTATTAGTAAAGAAAGTCTTAGGTAGTTCATACACACATGTTTCGCCAATTAGACTTCGTTCTTGTCAAAAGGTTTAATCGAAAGATTCGCAGTCTCTGGATTAAAAAAAACGCCCTAGTTAACCAAAACAGTCCACTCTTTTTTGTTAGTAATACGGCCAATTGGTTTTACGATGTGGCCTTTTGAAGCAGTCATCGCTTCAAATTGGACTGCAAATTTTTCTTCCACACAAACTAATAACCCACCGCTGGTTTGCGGATCACAAAGTGTGAGTAACGACTCTGCTCCGATACCCGAAACTTTCTTTTCATAGCCCTGCCAGTTGCGCATGGTGTTATCAGGATAAATAAACTTTGACGTGTACGCATCCAGATTTTTCAGTAATGGGATTTTAGCATACTCAAGCTCAGCGGACAATCCACTACCTTCGCATACCTCCAACAGATGTCCGAGTAAACCAAAACCAGTTACATCGGTTAGTGCCTTTATATAATCGAGTTTACCAAATTCATAACCTAAGGTATTCAACTCGGTCATCCACTTCACAGCTTCCTCCACATCCCCGACTTCAGCCAGTCCGCGCTTTTGAGCCGTGGTGATGATGCCCACACCCAAGGGTTTCGTGAGATACAATAAGCAACCTTCAGTAGCGGTATTATTTTTTTTCAGATGTTCCTTTCTAACGGATCCGGTAACGGCCAATCCAAAAATCGGTTCCGGACTATCAATGCTATGCCCTCCAGCTAACGGAATGCCTGCCTTCTGACAAACTGATCTTGCTCCATCTAACACGTGCTGCGCCAGTTCTGGAGAAAGCTTGCTGATCGGCCAGCCTAAAATTGCCAAAGCCATCAATGGCTTCCCGCCCATGGCGTACACGTCACTGATCGCGTTAACCGAAGCAATCGAACCAAATGTAAACGCGTCATCCACAATTGGCATAAAAAAATCGGTGGTGCTGATGATGCAACTACCATCGCCCAGATCGTACACCGCTGCATCATCCTTGCTTTCATTACCAACGAGTAGCGCTGGAAAATTTCCTTTCAGAAAGTCAGTCTTTAAAATTTCGTCCAGTACCGTTGGAGAAATTTTACAGCCACAGCCGGCTCCGTGCGAATATTGTGTAAGTTTTATTTCTTCCATCCGTTAAAAGCAACTAGTTTTTTTATCAATCCATTTCTATCCGTTCCATTCCAGGCAAAGGTTGCCTTGGTGCGATTGATCTTTTTATCGAGACCATTTCGGTAAGCTTTGTCGTAATAGGTTAGCAGAATATCCATAACAGCGGGCATATCATTTTCCAAAAGCTTTTCTTTGGCCGTTTTAAAATGCTGACCACCTAACCGTTTGGTGATGCCTTTCATGGCTTCGAGAAATTGTTGCTTATCCGCAGAGCCGTACTCCTCTACTAAGCGATTGATCCGAATATCTTTATCAACCTGCAATTGAACCACTGGACTTATACCCATGGTTCTCCAGAAGTCGGAAGGAAGAAATATTTTTCCTACCGCAATCGACTCATCTTCAATCCAGACTCGTTTTGTTGGATCAAGTGCTAAGATCTTTTCAAATAAGTTATTTTGAAATTGCTCTGTGGTTGGTTGTGGTGGTTGCATCAATCCCCCAAACACCGAGCCGCGGTGATGCGCAAGGCCCTCTAGATCAATGATCTGTTCTCCAGCTTCGGCTAAGGCGGTTAAGATTTCTGTTTTGCCGCTTCCCGTACTTCCTCCCAGAACAACAAACTTTAAGGGAGTCTTAAAAGATTGCCATGCAAGTTGCCGGTATGATTTATACCCGCCTTTCAGTTGATGGGTCTTCACACCTGCCATTCCAACAAACTGACAGAAGTTTGAAGAACGCATACCTCCGCGCCAGCAATGAACAATAAGTTCTTTCTGATCCGCAATGTTTTTTGCCTGATCGATAATTTCAACCAACCGCGGACCTACCAATCTAAAACCTGTTCTGATTGCCTCGGCCTGTCCTTTCTGTTTGTAGTCTGTTCCGACTTCAATTCGTTCGGCATTATTTAAGATTGGAATGTTAATCGCAGAAGGAATGTGACCCTCTTGAAATTCACCTTCCGAACGGACATCAACCACGGGCAAGGATGCACGCAATGCAAGAAACTCAGTAACCGGAAGGATCATGGCGTGAAGTTAGCACGACCCTGTTAAAGATCAATTATCAGAAAACTTAACGGAAATGTTCGTGGCTATACCAATTCTGAATCCATAATTCAGGTATTTTCCATCGCGGAACGCAACCGCGCCTTCCAGCCTGAAAACGCGCAGGATCCCATCAATCGAGTATCCGACTTCTGTATAGTTTTTGGAAGTGGGTGTTGCGAGATAATTAATAAAAATATTTTCCCGGATACCCAGCATTCTAACTTCATAAATGGAAGTAACCAAAAATCTCCGGAAGTTATAATGGGCTATTACAGCAAGGTATTTATCCGCAGTGCTGTACAAATAATAATCCATCAACCGGAAACTTCCGGCTGGATCGGATGTGCTGAACGGAGTACGGTTACCCAAAAAGTGCTTGTAGTCCATAAACGCCAGGCTGTCGGAATTCAAGAACACGCCCGCGCGGATGTTGAAATCAACTCTTCCCCGCACACCGTTGTTAAAGGAGTGGTTTGCTCCTATCTCAAACTGATCGAACTTGATATCGCTGCCCAGGATGTTATCGAACCCTTTCTTATACATCAGTGAAAAGGTTGGCGTTGAATTATCAATCTGAGATTTTCTTCCGTTGCGGATACGATACTTCAGCCACGGTCTGGCCGTTAAGGTTACCGATCCGGTAAAGGCTTCATGTGTTGCAAAGCCAGTTGTATCAGCTTCCAGGCTTTCTGGTGCATTAGGTGTGTAGTCTTCAATCTTATCGCGATTCACCCACTTGTAGTTTGTATTGTTCTCCATTGCTCTGCGTCTGGCCCACGTCCAGTCTGTTTGGATCGTGTACTTATCGTCTACTCTGCGCCTGTACTGAACATCGAGATAATCACGCTCATAAATCTTCATCAGGTTTTCTTCCAGCAAGAGCGTCATAAATGTATTGACAACGGGAAGGATGGGTTCATCCGCATTAAACTGTTGCATGTAGCGACCTCCCTCAATCCTCAAGCGGTAGTGCCGGTTACGCATGTTGAAATTTATATTTCCGCTTGCCTTTTCACGGGCAAACGAATACCGGAAAGTAGGCCGGATGTTGATGCGGGTTCGATTCGTATCCTGAAGCTGGATACCATAATTTAACCGATACAATAAATAAAATCCCTCTACGGTATTAAACCATACTTGCGGAAACTCAATTTGAAGATTACTATGTTTTGAGATTCTGTACGAGTCTCCCATTAAAATATCCCACGGCTGAAAGCCTCTTCTGTTTTTCTCATTGCGTTTAACTGTATCTCCCGCTTCCTTCTTTCGCTCTTCTACTGACAGGCTGTCCATAGCCTCATACCCCATTACTTCATCTTTTGAAAGCGGAACGGGTCGGGTTTCAGCCCAATAAATAGAATCACCTTTATATGCGCCACTGTCAATCTTATAGCTTGTCTCAGCGATAACTTCTGGTTCTTTGAGCTCTTTAAATTCCTCCTTCTCCGCATCTTTCATAATTTGTTTCAGCTCTTTGCGCGTGATTTCCTTGCCCGATGCTAAACGCTCCTGCAAATCCTGATCTTTTTTCTTGTTCTTCTTTTCAATAGTCTTTGCTTCTTTTTTCTCAATCTTCTCATCGATAACCTCCATCGCTGGAACAATCAGCTTCGGATTAAGCACGATCTTATACTTGCTGAGCGTAGCAATGTAATCGCCCGCAAACTCAAAGCCCACAATCTTACCATGGACTTTAAACTGGTTTGATACAGGCAGCCATGCTTTGTCTTCGATGGGTGCGTATACTTGTTGAATATCGAAGGTGATGCCAAGCTTAGTTGTTTTCACGTTAAGACTGTGAATGGTCCACCAGTCTTCCACGATAAAGATTGTTCCCTCCACCACGTTATCTCCGCGTAACCGGGGTGTGACTTTGATCTCGCTCACCTGATACTCCCGATCCTCAAATGTTCCGAGGTATTCAAATTTATAGTACGAAAAAGCAGAAGGCGATAACGGTGATACAACTTCATTAATAATCGGGCTGTAAAAGCTTCCCTGAAGAAAAGGTGCAGGTGAAGCATTTTTATCAATGCCATCCGTGCGGATAGAAATAACACGTTCCTCAAACTTATTCGGACGGGTATATTTGATCTCGCTCACCGATTCAACGACAAAAGCCTGATTTTTCTTTATCCCCTCCTTTTCAATCATCTTCTTAGCAAGCCACGGATAATCAACCAGCTTACCCGTACCCTTCATGTACACCTGAGCTGAGTAACTGTCAAGCTGCTGCAAATGGTAGGTAGCCTTCGCAATAGCCTTCCGCATGATGGTATAGGCAGGATCTTCATTGCCGGAAGTAACAATAACGGATCGTAATTCGGTGGCCTGAATTTTAAGCGTGATGTTCAGTTCGATAAAATCAGCGGCAATGGTAACTGACTTTTCCTGCGTTTCATGGCCGAGATATTGAAAAGTAAGGGTGTACGTACCCGGAGTGAGAACGATTTCATAAAAACCCTGTGCATTGGAGGTTGTTCCCGTTCCAAGCTCCTTAATAAAGATCGTTGTAAAGGGTAGCGGCTCGCCATCATCGCCTTTGATGGTACCACGCACGCCAGCTGCAAAGGCAGATGCGCTGTTAACTAAAATAAAAAAAATGAACAGAGAACGGAGGGTGCGAAACATGAACCGGGCTTTTCCTGATGTGTATCCATACGGGCAAATGCTCTTTATAGATGCCCGATTTTGAAAAAATGTTGCTTACAGATAAAACTTTTTATCACGGATGATCGCCTCCACCGCATCCGGAACAAGATAACGAATGGATTGATTGTTTCTGATACAGGTACGGATAAATGTAGCGGAAATATCCATCATGGGGGCTTCTACCATTCTTACGTTCGGATGACGTTTAAGTTCGGAATTTGTTACGTTCGGGCGAGGATAAACATAAAGCCCGTAATCTTCCACAATGCGTTCATAGTTTTTCCATTTCGGGAAACTTTCGAGATTGTCTTCACCGATAATTACCTTAAACTGCTTGTCAGGATGCTTTTCAGACAGGTGCACTAATGTGTGGATCGTGTAATTTGGCTTGGGAAGGTGAAATTCAACATCCGATACTTGTAATTTATAATGTTCGTACACCGCTGCCCGCACCATATCGTACCGGTCGAAATCATGCAGTAAACTTTTAGAAGGCTTTAAGGGATTATGAGGCGTTACTACAAACCAGACTTTATCTAAATCAGTTGTTTCGGCCATAATGTTGGCAATAATCAAATGACCGATGTGAATTGGATTAAATGAACCGAAGAATAATCCGATCTTCATTTTTTCTTAAACTCGTTGTAAAGTTTCTGTGCTTCGGCAAGGGATGTATCCAAATGCTCGTTCACCAGCACGATATCAAACTCATCTTTAAACGACATTTCAAATTTGGCCTTAAATAATCGTCTTGAAAGTGCATCTTCTGACTCAGTCCCCCTTCTACGCAGGCGTTGCTCGAGCGTTTCAATGGTGGGCACTAGTACAAAAATGGCCAGCGCTTTATCCCCAAAATATTTTTTCAGGCTTAATCCGCCTTTTACGTCAACGTCAAAGATCACATTCTTCCCCTCATTCCAAATGCGTTCAATCTCTGATTTCAGCGTGCCGTAGTAGTTACCGGCATACACTTCTTCCCATTCAATGAACTCACCGTGCAGAATTTTTTCTTTAAACTCATCCGGAGTAAGAAAGTGATAATCTTTTCCGTCTTCTTCAGTCCGACCGCGTTTGTCGCGGGTAACAGCAGAAATTGAAAATCCCAGGTCGGGATTATTTTGAAGCAAGTGTTTTACAATGGTTGTTTTGCCGGAGCCGGAAGGCGCGCAGAAAATGATTGCCTTCCCCGACATTACGATGGTGTTTTTTGTTCGATCTTCGCTTTGATCTGTGCGATGAGCTCCGGTGGTGCACCATTGCCGCAGCATTTTGATTTCAACAGCTCTTTGATCACCATCTCCAGGTTATATTTTTGATAGCACGGCATACAGCCATACATGTGATCTTTGAATTCTTCCTGCTGTTCGGGCGAGGCATCGCCATCGATCATGTCCTGCAACATTTGTATACAGGTACGTTTGCCGGATGAAGGTTGGTGGTTCATAACTTACGTATTTTTATAACCCATGCTTTTGGCATACTCACTCAGTTTTTCTTTTAGTAAGTTACGTGCGCGGTGTAAGCGACTGCGTACTGTACCAATTGGTATATCGAGAATTTTTGCCATCTCGTCATATTTGAACCCTTCCAGATCGCACAAAATAATTACTGTGCGAAAGTCTACATCCAGTGCATTCAAGGCATTGGATATCTCATCCCCGATCATATCCTGCAACGACTCAACCCGTAAATCGGGCGTAATCTGGCGGTCTACATCCTCTGAGTTATAATACGTCTCAACTTCCTGGTAATCGACTTTGGCCGGCTCCTTACGTTTTTTCCGGTAGTCGTTAATGAAGCTGTTCTTTAAAATCCGAAACAGCCATGCTTTTGCATTAGTTCCTTGTTGGAATGATTCTATGAAACGAAATGCTTTTAAGTAGGTATCCTGAACAAGATCCTTGGCGTCATCCTCATCAAATGTGAGGCGGTAGGCGAAGTTATACATGGAATTCACATGAGGCATGAACTCGTTGTTGAAAATCTGCGTTTTCTGCGCTTCGGAATAGCTTTGTTTCGGTGCCTCTTCTTCCATGAACCGACAAAAATAGCAAAAAAAAGTTCCCGGAATCGCTTCCGGGAACCCCAATCGCAGTCAGGTTAGGTTAGTGTCGACTTGCGATCGAGCCGAATGATTTAGCGAGGTTGATAAAGTCCACCCGATAGCCCTCCTTGTCCTTTCCCCGAGCACCCTCAGCTAACTCAATAACCTTATCGTACGAATACCCACTCACATATTCCGACTCGCGAAGCAGCATACCAAACGCAGCGACCGATGCGGCCCACCTGAAATTATCAGACGTATTTTCCAGCGCAACCTGGTTGGCAACCAGCGGATGAGCAACCAATTTGCTTTCATTTTCACCAGGTTTTTTATATCCCAGCTTCACAGTCATCAGTTCATTTGAAGCTTCTGGTTCCCCAACATTGACCGGGATAATTTCATAAAGTGCCGTTAGGGTGTGTCCAGAACTCAGTTCAACCGCGTCTTCCTTATAAGGATCAAGAGCCCTGATCATAACACCGTTTTCATATCCGATCAACCGATAGGCTTTCACCTGGGCCGGATTGAATTCAACCCGCAGCTTTACATCGTTGGCAAGGGTGGGTAAAGTACCGCCAAATCCATTCACTAAAACTTTCCGTGCTTTTGTAAGATTTTCGATATATGCGTAGTAGCCAGTACCCTTACCGGCCAGAGCTCTCATTTCATAGTTATCAGAACCAAAGCCGATCACGGTCATAAAAATTCCAGCTTTATTTTTCTCTTCAATCAGTGGTCCCAGAATTTTATTCTCTGACTTTTCTACAGTGAAATTACCATCCGTAGCAAGTATTATCCGATTGTTTCCACCCGGTATAAATTTTTCAAGAGCAATCTTGTAGGCCAGGGTGATTCCTGCGCCACCCGCAGTCGAGCCCCCGGCCTGAAGATTGTCCATCGCCACAATGATTCTTTCTTTGTCTGCCCCGGAAGTTGGTTCAAGCACCAACCCAGCCGCCCCTGCGTACACCACGATAGATACATAGTCCTGCTCACGCAACTCGTTCACCAGCATGTTGAACGATGCTTTCAACAGGGGCAGCTTATTCGGGTCAGACATGGATCCTGATACATCGATCAGGAACACAAGGTTAGAAGCTGGTAAGTTTTCTGTCGGAATGCTCTTGCCTTGCAGCCCGACACTTACCAGCTTATGTTTTTCATTCCACGGTGCAGTGGAAGTTTCAGTAACAATTGTAAACCGCTCATCGCCCTCTGGCTGATCGTAGTCATACTCAAAATAGTTGATCATTTCTTCGATCCGTATAAAATCTTCAGGCGGACGCATACCGTTATTTATAAATCGTCTTGCTGTTCTATACGTATCTGTATTAACATCAATCGGAAACGTTGACACAGCCTTATTCATCACCTCATGAAAAACATTATCATTAACACCGTGGTAGGGAACCCTTTCTCTAACGGTTAATCCGGTCCTCGCAAAAGAATCATTGTAATCTGTTGTATCGACATCAAGCACAACATCAAGTGTCGAAGATTTTCCAAGCTTGATCTCTTTTGTTTTTAGCCCGATAAATGAAAATTCCAGCCGCTTATATTTTCCGGGCATGCTGATGGAATACCTCCCGTCTGAATCGGTTAATGTAATTACAGAAGTGCCTTTTATAGCAACGTTTATCCTGGGCAAAGCGCGACCGTCTTCCCCTGAAGTTACTCTTCCTGTGATCACTCGCGATTCCTTTTGATCAAAGCCCGATAAGGCTAAGATCATGACAGCAAGAATGAGGATTTTGGCTTTCACTTTTTTGCTGGTTTGGTGGTGAGATGCGCCTGCATTCAGAATTCCATAAATCATTTTGTACTTTTCTCGAAATCAACGAATGCTCTCGAAAAAGCCACATACCGAAATGAGCGATACCGAGCTGATCGCTCAGTATAAGCTTACGGGCGAGAGCGCCTGGCTGGGAACACTGTACACCCGATATACTTCGCTTGTGTATGGTGTGTGTCTGAAATACCTGAAAGACCGCGATGATGCCAAGGATGGCGTAATGCAGCTATACGAAAAGCTTACCGAGACGCTGAAAATCCATGAAGTACAGCATTTTAAAAGCTGGCTGTACGTAACAGCCCGAAATCAGTGCCTGATGCAGCTCCGGGCAAAAAAGGGAAAAATCACCCAAGAAATTTCTCCTTTTCTTATGGAAACAGCCCCTGAAATGCATCTCGAAGACGGTGTAGATGTAGAGGCGAATCTTGGTAAATTGGAGGAATGCATCCAAAAACTGAATCCGGAGCAGAAAATCTGTGTCCGGCTGTTCTTTTTGGAGGAAAAGTGCTACAAAGATATCGCGCAGGTTACGGGATACGATTTAAACCAGGTAAAGAGCTTTATCCAGAACGGAAAAAGAAATCTTAAAATTTGTATGGAACAGAATGGATAAGCGGAGAGACAATATCGAAAAATATTTGAAGGGCGAACTTACATCAGCCGAAATGCACGCGCTGGAAAAAGAAGCGCTGAATGATCCGTTTTTGGCAGAGGCGTTGGAGGGTAGCGAACAGGTAAGTGCCGTTGATTTTTCAAAAGATGTAGCCGAACTGAATAAAAAGATCATGAAGCGAAAATCGGCTTCATGGACATGGCCGGTACGCATTGCCGCAAGCCTGTTACTGCTGGCCGTTTCAATTTTTATTATTTGGATTACGCTAAGGCAAGAACCGGAACAATCCCTGGCACTCGAACAAACCATCTCCCCGAAAGAAAATCTTTCCAATACACAAACAAAGCCTGTACCGGCAACTTCTGAAGCAGAGAAAACCAACGAAGAATCCACCAATCCTTTGATTGCAGAATCCAAAAAAGAAACTCCAACAGCATCTCCGGCTAAGCAACCGAAACAACGTTCAAAAAAATCCACTTCTGAACGTAAAGCTGAAACTAAAAAAACTGAACAGACTCCGGAAGTATCCGAAACGTTAACCGCGGAAACTAAAATTGACGACACTGTTAGTAAACGCATAGCAGAAAGTCAGCTTCATACGAAACGTGAAGTCGCAACGATTGATCCTAACAAAAAAAATGAACTTCAGCCTCCATCTGCAAATGAAATAAAATTGGCCGAAGGGTACATTGCAGCCATTGACGCGCGACCAACGATTGTTACAGGCCGTGTAATGTCAGCCGAAGATGGAACTCCGTTACCGGATGTTAGCATTGCCATAAAAGGTACTTCCGTGATGACGAAAAGCGATGCGTATGGAAGGTATACGATTACCGCAAACAGCCAGGAGAAAACACTTGTCTATTCTTCCGAAGGATTGGAAAGCACGGAAGTAAAATTTGATGGTGTGGACAGCACCTACCTGCCCGTGAAGATTGAGATGACAGAAGCAGCACAGGAAGAAGCTGCGGTAGAAACCAGCGGCATGCGCGATTTCGGACCAACCAATGTGTATACCATTCCAGCGCATCCGGAAACCGGAAACCGAATCTTCAAACAATACCTTGAAAAAAATCATCAGTATCCGAAAGAAGCAAAGGAGACTAAACTCGAAGGCACTGTTATCATTGAGTTCAAGGTTGATGCTACCGGGGAGTTAAGTGAATTTAAAATTATACGCGGCATCGGCAATGGCTGCGATGAGGAATTGATCCGCCTGATTCTACAAGGCGCCAAGTGGGTTCCCACTACGAAAGACGGACTTCCTGTTGCTGACAAAGCACGCGTGAAGTTTAAGTTTGAGTTGGAGGAGTAAAGGAAATCGAAATGTTAATACGGGTAACTATCGTTGTTTGGGCAGCAACTCTTTCGCAACAATTACTCGCACAAGAATATATTGGAAGCCATGGAGGTCATAATGATTATACAATAATAGTTGACAGAACATATGATGTTATGTTCGATATTTATAACGAAAAATACATTTGGCGAAGAAATAAGTTAACTCACATTGACTACAAATTAGTTCTTCGGAGAAAAGGCGCATTGGTTTGGTGGTAAAGCTTCTGTGTTTTTCTGATAGATAAAGTATTTTCTATATTTATGAGCTAACCTAACCTGCTCATGAACATCAAGCAACGCCTCATCGTCATGAATTTTCTCGAGTTCTTTGTGTGGGGCTCGTGGCTGATCTCACTAGGCGGCTATATGTTTACGCTTCCAGGCGATATGTCAACACGGGGTGCGCTTGTGGGCGCCACGTATGGCACCATGGGAATTGCATCGCTCTTTATGCCTACGCTGATGGGTATCCTCGCTGACCGGTTTATCAATGCCGAACGGGTTTTGGGAATCTGTCACATTATCGGGGCGGCCGCTTTGGTTTGGGCGAGTACGCTAACCGATGCTTCGATGCTGTACTATGCTATTTTGGTGACAAGTCTTTTCTTCATGCCTACCATCGCATTGAACAATACAGTTTCCTATAGCATCCTGTCCAGCAATAATATTGAAATTCAAAAAGTGTTTCCGCCTATCCGGGTTTGGGGAACCGTTGGTTTTATTGTGGCGATGTGGGGCGTTGACTTATTGGGCTGGACTAAAAGTCCAAACCAGTTTTTATTTGCTGCTGCCGCGGGATTGATGATGGGAATCTATTCTCTTAGCATGCCTGCCTGCAAACCGGCTAAAGCCACTAAAGGAAGCTCGCTTATTGAAACCCTCGGACTGGATGCGTTTGTGCTTTTCCGTCAACCGAAAATGCTCATCTTCTTTTTATTCGCGATGATGTTAGGTGCCGCATTACAGATTACAAATGCATTTGGCGAGCCTTTCCTCCACGATTTTGAATCGAATTATGCAGGAACATTTGCTGTGGAGCATCCGAGTCTGCTTATCTCGTTGTCACAGATTTCTGAAACACTTTTTATTCTTACGATTCCATTCTTCCTGAGGCGATTCGGAATTAAAACGGTTATGCTCATGAGCATCTTTGCCTGGGCATTGCGTTTTGGATTGTTCGGTATCGGCAATCCCGCTGACGGGTTGATCTTCCTCGTGATGTCGATGATTGTCTACGGCATGGCGTTCGATTTCTTCAACATCTCCGGATCACTCTATGTTGAAAAAGAATCGCCCATGAATATCCGTGCCAGTGCGCAGGGATTGTTTATGCTGATGACGAATGGTATCGGAGCACTGCTGGGAGGTATATTGGCTGGTAAAGTCGTTGATTATTTCACAGATGCAGCGGGCATCAAAGATTGGCAAAGCATATGGTTTTCATTTGCAGGCTACGCGCTGGTACTCGGATTAATTTTTCCGTTTGTGTTTAAGTATAAGCATGACCGGATTGCGGTTGGAGTTTTGAAACATTAGCTCTCACCCAACATAAAATTCTCGTTTCGACACTACACAAACTACCCTCTTCCCAAGGAGAGGATACTAAGATTTTTTTTGCGACTATTTATTTGGGTGAGGGCTTATAAAATTTCCACGAGGTCTTAAAATCCTTCGTGAGCTTTTGGTTCGTGAGGATTGCGCGCAGCATTTCGACCGGCATACTGTTTTCGCGGAGCACGGCATCGTGGTACTGCTTGTACGTCATCTTGCCGCTGTCGACCAATTCCTTTTTAAGCGCATAAAATTGAAAGGCACCTGTCATGTATGCTAACTGATACAACGGTCCGTAGCCTCCCGTAAACGATCTTCTTACCTCTGCCTCTGCATTGGCGCGTTCGTGCCCCACCCTGTCAACGAGAAAATCAATGCATTGCTGCGGAGTCCATTTATTCAAATGATAATTCAGTGAAAAAATAATCCGGGCGCAGCGATGCATCCGCCAGAACAGCATCCCTATTTTGTCTTCAGGCGATTGGGGGAAATTCATATCCCACAAAATCAATTCCCAATACAATGCCCACCCTTCCGTCCAGAACGGAGTGCGGTAGTTACGATACGCTTTGTAGCGATTGTTCATAAAGCCTTGTAAATGATGGCCTGCAATTAATTCATGATGAACAGTAGCGCGTGAGAAATGTGGATTGTTTCCACGCATGCTCATTAATTTATCATCATGCGCCATATCATCTGTGGGGTACGCGATTTGTAAAACTTCACCGCCCAGAAAGAACGGACTAATCAATTGCTGCCGGGGCGACATCATGCTCATCCGCCAGGTTTCTTCCGCAATGGGTGGAATGGTGAGCAGATCATTCTTTTTTAAAAACTCAACCGATTCAGTATACAGCTTCAGCATCGCTTCCGGCTGGAAGCCCTCCGGCACATAGGTTTGCTTCACTTTTTCCTGCGCCTGTTTCCAGTTGTCGCCAAAGCCCATCTCGCGCGAAGCTTTTAATAATTCGGCATCGCACCACGCAAATTCTTTGTTCGCAATTTCTACCAGCTCTTCCGGAGAATACGAGATCATTTCATATTGAAGCAGCCGCAACAATTCATCTCTTCCAATGGGGCTCCCGATAATGCCGCTGCCATCATCTTTCGGCAACGATGCGACATCTACCTTTACTTTCAGTGCACTTGCAAATTTTGTGAGCGTTGTATCAAGCCGCTGATAGGGTCGGGTTACCCACCAGCCAAATTGCGGATCGTAACCATCATAGAATTCAAACACACTTTTGAGCGCTGCCTGCTGACCGCGAATCGTTCCTTCTGCACGTGCAGCAACTTCGCGTGTTATAGTTGGATCTTGTTTTAGCGTATTCATCGCCTCGCGGATGGATTTATTAATCTCGTCCAACTGCTTTGCTACTGCACTGCTTTCGAGATGTAAGCCCCGTCTGCGTTTTTTCTCTAACGCATAAATCGGTGATCCGATCGTAACGTATCGCTCAACCTGCTTGATTTCTTTTTCTTCTGTGTTCAGCAAGCCAAGCTCGTTCTCTAAATCGCGCTTCATTAATAAATAATCAGCCCGGCCACTGACGCTCATGGTTTCAAACTGTAACTGTTCAAGTTTGTTGAGATAATCTTTATAGAAAACGCTTAGTCGTTCTCTTCGCTCCGGTGAGTTTTGTACAAAGTAAAACCGCTCGAGACTTCCGCGATCCGCGCGGAACTGCACAATAAGCGGATAGACTTCCGTTACAAATGATTCTGATTGCGCATTGGCTTCTTTGAAGAAACACATCAGGATCAAAACACACAGGATGGACTTGATAAGCTTCATAGATCAGGTAAGGTTATGGTTCTGTAAGTTTAGCAAATTACCTACGCCTTTCGCAGAAAAATCCAGTACCGGCATTGCCCGCCCACGAACGGTTTTGACCTCATTCGCACTTGAAAGACTACGAATGTCATGGGAATGCCGTTCTGAAACAATCTAAAAAATAAACTCACGTTACAACAAAAACAAAAAAGCCAGTTCACACTGGCTTTTTTTATGCGGGCAGATTGCTTTTTAAACAACTTTCTTACGAATCACTTTCGCATACGTGCGGCTAACCGGGAAACTCTTTCCGGTTTGCATCTTCACAATCATACCGCCATTGAAATGTTTTTCTATCTCCTTCAGGAAATTGATGTTGATGATGGTGCTTCTGTGAACACGAATAAAAGTATCCGGGTTTAAAATTTCTTCCAGCTTACCGATGCCGGATGAACTTACAAACTGATCGTTCTTGGTAGTCAGGATTGTATAATCACCCGATGCTTCCAGAAACATAATTTCTTCTACGGGAAGATTGAGGAGCTTCTCTGACTTCTGAACAAAAATATGCGAGTCGTACGATGTCTTGCTGTCCGTTTTCATGCTACGCAACAATTCACCCACATTATTTTGCTCCAGCTTCATGCGGCTTACCGCTTTTTCAACAGCAAGCTTAAAACGTTCCTGATCGAGCGGCTTTAATAAGTAGTCGATTGCACTTTTCTCAAATGCTTTAATGGCGTACTGATCATATGCCGTGGTGAAAATCACAAACGGATCATGTTCAATGTCATCGAGCACATCAAAGCCGGTCATACCGGGCATTTGAACATCGAGGAAAATCAAATCAGGCTTTAGCCTATCGATCATCTCCACCGCATCTTTACCTTTCTCCGCTTCTCCCAGGATGGAAATTTCAGGAGTATTCTCTATATATTCTCTTAACAGATCGCGCGCCAGTTGTTCATCGTCAATAATTAAACAGGTAATGTTCATTCGTGATTGGTTTATAATGCTAATTTATAGTAAAATTTTATACTGCTTTACTTTTCATTTCTTCAGCCTGTTCCGGTAGCTGATTTTCTTCCGTGACCGGAATAAAAAAACTTACCGAATACCCCCATGTGCTGGAATGTATTCTCAATCCCGAGCCCGGTCCGAATGTACTGCGCAGGCGCTCATCGGTATTCCGGATTCCTACCCCGCTTGAATTTCCATCCATCACCTTCTTTGAATTAATTCCCAAGCCGTCATCCTTCACCTCAAAGAAGATCATTTGGTTAATCCGTTTGACCGTCACAACAATCGTACCGCCTTCGTCTTTAGGCGCAATACCATATTTAACCGAGTTCTCAACCAGCGGCTGCAGGATCATGGGTGGGATAACAATTCCCAGGCATGTATAATCAACCTGCTTAACAAACTTAAGCCGGGCACCAAATCGTACCTGTTGTATACGGATGTAGTTATCAATAAAGTCAAGCTCCTGCACAAGTTTAACCGGTTTGTCACCATGCGAGTCAAGTGCATACCGGAAAATATCCGATAGCTGTGTGATTACCTTACGAGCCTGCTCTTTGCTTGAACCGACTAACGTGTTGATAGAGTTGAGCGTGTTAAATAAAAAGTGCGGGTTGATTTGAGACTTTAACAGCGAAAGTTGCATCTCTCGGTTCTTCAACGCAAGTTCACCTTTCTCCTGCTCGCGTTTCTGCATGTGTTCAAAATAGCGGATGATGTAATAAACTGCCGCGGTAATTACGTATTGATCGTGAAAATGCAAACCCTCCCACTTGAGCAATCCCAGCATATGAGCTTTCCAATTATCGAAACCCACCCAGCCCTCCATATAATCTTCCAGATAATATGAGAATGATCCCATGATCAAAAAGAAAATTATAACACCAGCGATTTGCCCAACAACCTGTATGTAAAATTTAAATTGAAAAAGGAAATGCGAGTAGAAAAGGATCAAAATAATCAGCACGCATAGCGCTTCATATAGATAGAGTCCATTCCAAAATACATACGCTTTTGGAGAATCAAGGTTCCATCTAAGCACTGCGCCAACCGCATAGTTAATCAGATACCAAAGGCAGAGCAGCAGGTAGGCCCGTTTCCAGATACGCGGTATTTGATCAAATATATTCACACCACAATTTGAGTGATAAAGTTACGCAGAAGAATACAAACGCGTTAATTCATGGTTTCGTACGCCAAAATCCCTAAAATGTGGATTAAACTTACGCACAGTTTGAAAGAACTCATCGATTACACATCTTTCGTGTGCGTATGCAAAAGCTTTTATTCCTGGCTCTATTCTTACTCTCAACCTTCACGGTGGCTCAGGACATTACTATATCCGGAAGAGTAACAGACGCGGAAACAAAAGAGCCATTGCCTTTTGCTTCCGTATGGATTAAGAGCAAAACCATTGGTACGATAACCAACGCACAAGGCGATTTTGATTTTCATATCCCCGCTGAATTCCGAAACGAAACGCTGGTGGTCAGCATGCTGGGGTACAACGATTTCGAATCGGGTGTCAATCTGCTCAATACGGATGAACCGCTGCATGTACGACTTGAAAGTTCACTCGTGCTGTTGAACGAGCTTGTAGTCCGTGATTCCCTTACAGGCGGAGATATTTTACAACATGCGTTAAGTCGTATTGAAGACAACTACCCGATGGAACCCTTTCTGATGGAAGGTTTTTACCGCGACATAAAAAAAGTCGGAGGAACCTACATTTCACTGTTAGAGGCTGCGGTTGATATCTATGATGAGAGCTATAAACGCCCGCGCAATCAGCACAAGCTTCGCGAAGGGGTTCGGTTACGCGAAGTGAGAAAGAGCATTGGTTATGAAAACAAGTTTACGTCTTTCTTTGATCAGACTAACCTGCTGGAAGACCTGTTGCTTCACAATACGATTCGGTATCGCCAGATAGAAGAACGTGAAGAGATGTACTCAATTATGAAACGCGATCGCGATTCGTATTACAATGGGAACGAAATTTTTGTGATATCCTACTCCGGAGAATACTTTTTAAAAATCTTTGTTGATAAGTCAGACTACTCCATCATTCACCTGGAATTTGAAAGGGATGGATCGGATAACATACCCGGGCGGAAGAAAAATATGGCAAGCCGTTTTACCGGGATAAAAAAGACGCTAGACTTTAAGCAAATTGACGGAAAAATGTATCTCAATTATATCAGTGTTACCTCCAAGGTTGACTGGTACGATCCTAAAACCAATGAAGTAAAATTTAATACGGAACTATTTCAGCAATTGCTGATCAATCACGTTATTCCCAATACCGATGAAGCGATTAGCTCGGTTGAAAAAATGAGCAATTATGGTCTTCAATACCAACACGGTTCATACAACAAAAAATTCTGGAAAAAATATAACGTGATTAAGGACACTCCGCTTGATCAGAAGATTGTTCAGGACCTTGAAAAAGAAGGCCCGCTGGATAAACAGTTTGAGAAAAATTAATTGTTAGTCCTTTTGCTTGCCTCTTGCGACTGTCCCAGGGGAAACGTTACGCCAAGCCAAGGAATAGCGACCAGATAACCATCGGTATCCGTTGGAATCAGAATTCCAAAATCAATTCCTGAATTTTTAATCATTCTTCTTCCGCCAATGAAGAATAGCATAAGGTCTTCCTCGGCTGAGCCGATATAATAATTCTCTGTAAGAAAATAACCACGCTTGCCCACACGAATCATTGCGCTTAGTGTGAAGGTTGGCGAATCTGCCCAATCACCACCTGCATAACCATACCCTCCTCCAATACTTAAATTTTTGTCACGCGTACCAAACGTCACCGTGCTGTAGGCGATTCCAAAGTTGGCATTCTCTTCCCCCAGAATAGTTCCCATTAGGGCACCTGCGCTCACATTAACTTTATCACGTTTTATGGGTATTGAAACTTTCGGTGTAAGCCATACCGGAGATGACGCTCCGGCAAATAAAAATAAGGGTACAATACCTGCGCCAATGGAAACATTATCCGTTATCCCTATGCTGACCTGATTAAATAATATCCAGACATTCTGATAGTACCCCTCGCCCTTCTTTAGTCCATACGCATTGGGTTGCCAGAAATATCGTGTGGATTGCGGGTTCTCAAACCAATACTCACCATTCTTAAGTTGTGTTAGATTGATCACGGACATCTTTTTAATATCCGCTTTGCGTAAGGTGATTGTGCCTAAACGCTCGGTTTTAAGCACTAACAAATCATTGGTTTGCTCAACAATGAGCCCGATGTATTCATTGCCATCAATCGTTTCAATCCGGTATTGTTGAGTTGAATCGGGCTCCTGAGTCTGGGCCATTACTCCAACCGAGATAAAGAGTATGATCAGCGTAATGACTGTATTTATTCTCATATCGGTAAGCTTTGATTTTTGCCCATCTTTCTTAACAACTTCAGGTGCGAGGTTATGCCCTCCCAATATGTGGTTTGATTAGGCGTAATTCCATGTTCATTCAATGCCCTGTAGAGCACCTTGCTCAGCTCGGGGTAATGTGCATGATGAATATGCGGAAATAAATGATGCGCAGTATGATTATTAAATCCACCAAAAATAAAATTAGCAATCGGGCTAAACGGATACATGTCGTTGGATGATTTAACCTGATTCATCAGCCAGGAGGTGTTAATTATTCCATCGTCATTCACCGTGGGGTAATGTGTTTCCTCAACATGATGTGTCATAAAAAAAGTGAACAGCAGGAACAGGGATTGAATGAGGTGCATACACAAAAAAGCCAGCAATACTGTCAACCAGGTTTGTGGCGAGAAGATAACCGGTAGCATGATGATATAGGTTAAATAAAAGATCTTCTGCGCCCAAAAGGACAGATGATACCTGAAATCTTTATGCTTTACATACTCATCTTCTGAAAAAAGAATAACAAAATCCTTAATAAAAATCCAGAACAGCGAATACGTAGTGTATGCAACTGGCGCATACACGTGCTGAAACCGGTGAAACCATAAATAGCGGCTATTGGGTATCACGCGGATGAGCTTCGATATTTTTAAGTCTGAATCATATCCCTCAACATTGGGTGCATGGTGATGAGAATTAACATGTCGTTCTTTCCATGCCTCTGCATGCGCACCGTTTAACGCATAGATGAAAATAAATCCTGCATTATTCCACGAGGGTTTCTTAAATAACGTGCCGTGAGAAAAATCGTGAGCAAAATTAAATGCCAGTAATAAACATATCACTCCATAGGCAATAAAACATACCGTAAAGAGCAACGGTGTCTTTACATAGTATAATGTTGCATACAGTGTTACCGCAAGCAAAGCGTAAAAGATGAATTTCTTCCAAAGTAAAGTTACCGGTATCGAATTTCTAAAGTCTGCCCTATCGTGAACTTCACGGTAGATTGCTTTAAGCAATACCTGATCGCCAGGAGGCTGAATATGCTTACCTTTCATATACTCGGGGTTTAGGGTTAGTACTGCTTCCCATGCTCTTTAAAAATCTGAAATGAGAAGCCAATGATTTTCCATAGGATAACTCCTGATAAACCAATCCATGCTTTTCAACCAGGCGCCTGAAAATGGGTAGAATGTTCAGGTAATGGACGTGGCAGATATTGGGCAGGAGGTGATGCAATGTATGTGCATTGAATCCGCCCAGCGTCCAGTTGAGGAATTTGCTATTCGTGTTATAATCTACCGATGTGCATAGCTGGAGCTTCGGCCAGCTCATGGGCAACACTCCTTCTTTGTCAGGTTCGGGGTGTGAGACATAATCGGATAAGTGCGTGATGCCGAGAACACCAACAATAATCAATGAAATAAACGCATGGTAAACAAGAAATGCGATAAGGACAGTCCAGCCGCTAAAGGGCAGCACATACATGGGTAAGATTAACATGTACACGAAATACAAAAGCTTAATGCAAACATGCTTTACACGCTCAATCAATGGCATGTCTATCTGTATAGTACGGTCCGACACGTTGAAAAGTGAGAGAATAGTCCTTATCACAATCCAATTCATGGAATACATGAGGTATACCAAAGGGGCATAGAGATGCTGAAACCTATGATATCCCTTCAAGGGTTGTGCTTCCGTCATCCGGATCAGGGAATTGTTCAATACATCAATATCACTTCCTTCCACATTGGTATAGAGATGATGCGATTCAGAATGGTATCGACCCCACACGTAGGAATTGTTACCCAGCAGGTTAAAGCTGATTTGAAACAATATGCTGTTCCAGAATTTGCTTTTACACGCCACACCATGTGCCGCATCATGGGCGATGTTAAAAACAGCCAGCAATACCGCTAACCCTCCAAGTAGATAAAAAATATAAAACGATAGTGCATCCTTTTGGATAAGCATTAGGCCATAGAATACTATGTTCAATCCAAAGAAAAGCACAACCTTAAACCTCATCACGGCATTACCCGTTCGTTCGATTTTATATTTATCGAAGTACTGATCGAGCTGCTCACGGAGCTCCTTATAAAACACAGTTCCTTCGTCTTTTAAAAACCTAAGCTTATTCATTGTGCGAGCTTTATGTTTTGAGAATAATTACAATCACCAGGGCAATCATAAGCATGATGGAGAAAACGGAATTCCAGCCGCGCCTCCTCATAAATATTCTGAAATCGAAATACTGTCCGTTAAGCATGTTCATTGTGTCTGGGGTTTGACACAACAAACCTATTGAACGAACCCATGGCTGTAGCGTTAAACTATGCATGCCTACCGTTAAACTTTTGCATAAAATCATATCCACTCCCTGTCCAACAGGACCAGTTGCGATTTTTGCAAATCGCGTAAAATGCGTAGTATTCACTGCTTTAATCCCCCTTCATGGCTGTTGAAAGTGTCCAATCATCGTTTCTGGAGCAGGTCAAAGCAAAACTGCCCGCGAATGTTTCCCTCGCGGATGAAATTGCCGAGATCCTGAACATCAGCCGCGACAGTGCCTACCGGAGAATCCGTGGTGAAACTGTGCTTTCACTGGATGAAGCAAAAACATTGTGTACCAAGTTTGGCGTATCTCTTGATTTGTTGCTGGGGATTGAATCTGGAATTATCCCTTTTCGTCACCTCATCGTAAATAATAAACCTGAAACATTTGAACACTGGCTCAGGTCGATGCAAGAGAATCTTGAACTGATTGAAAAATTCTCCGGAAGTAAAGAGATCGTGTTCACGGCAAAGGACGTTCCTGTATTTCACTATTTCCGATATCCGGAATTATGCGCTTTCAAAATGTTTTTCTGGATGAAGTCGGTGCTCAATTATCCGGAATTGCAAACCAAGAAGTTTTCACCTTCGCTGGTGAGAAATGAACTACTCGCAATAGGTCGGAAGATCTCCACCGTTTATAGCAACGTGTCAAGTGTTGAATTGTGGAGCGATGAAACAACAAACGTTACCCTCAAGCAGTTGGAGTTTTATCAGGAATCAGGATTTTTTGCTGGTTCAGCGGAAGCAGCAACTATTTTTGACCAGTATATTCAAATGGTCCGTGACATTAAAGAGTATGCCGCGCAGGGATACAAACAGCCGGACGTGTCGTTTACACTGTACAAAAATGAAATTCTGATTGCCGACAATACTGTACTCTATAAAATGGATAACAAAAAAACGGTATACATCAGTCATAACATTACCGAACTCCTGATGACACGGCATGAAAAGTTCAGCGAACAAACGGAAAATTTTATCAATAATCTGCAAAGCAGGTCAGTGCTGATCAGCACGACAGGTGAAAAAGAACGCAACAAGTTTTTCAACCGGATGGAAGAAAAAATTGAGAGCGCTAAAAAGAGAATTGTTTAGTTACTTCAGAAGTGCCAGTGACTCTTTCATTCGTTTGAGTGCCTCTACCAGGTCCTTTTCAGCAGCTGCATACGACAATCGAATACAGTGTTCATCACCAAAGGCCTCACCCGGCACCAGAGAAACATGACCCTGCTCCAGCATGTACATGCAAAAGTCATCGCTATTCTTAATGGTACGTGTGCCGTCTGATTTTCCGAAGTATGAACTAACATCCGGAAAAAAGTAAAAAGCGCCCTGCGGATAATTGGCTTTAATGCCCGGAATTTCTTTTAATAAGTTATAGACAATATCTCTGCGCTTGTGATACTGTTTTACCATTTCATCAGTAGGCTTCAAATCTCCAGTAATAGCGGCCAGTGCTCCACGCTGAGAAATAGAGCAGTTTGCAGATGTTAATTGTCCCTGAACTTTATTGCAGCCATCGGCAATCCATTTTGGTGCAGCAATGTAGCCTACACGCCAGCCTGTCATGGCAAACCCTTTTGCAAATCCGTTTACCGTTATTGTGCGGTCAAACATTCCAGGTAAGGAAGCGATACTTACCTGATCGCCCGTAAAATTGATATGCTCATAAATCTCGTCTGCAATGACTAATAAATTCTCATGCTTCAGCACAACTCTGGCAATCGCTTCAAGCTCTGTTCGTGAGAACACCGAGCCCGTAGGATTACACGGGGAAGAGAAAATTATCGCCCGGGTTTTAGAAGTAATGGCAGCTTCAACCTGTTGCGCAGTTACTTTAAAGTCATGCTCAAGCGTTCCCTTTACAATTACCGGTGTTGCTTCTGCCAGCCGCACCAGCGCATCATAGCTAACCCAGAATGGTGAAAATACGATTACTTCATCGCCTTTATTTAAGAGCGCAAGCATGGTGTTAGCAATAGATTGCTTGGCTCCGTTAGAGACGATAATATTCTCAGCTTTGTATGGAACCTTGTTTTGTGACTGATACTTAGCAGCAATTGCTTCACGCAAATCCTGGTAGCCGGCTACGGGCGGATAGGAAAAATATTTTCCATCGTCAATGGCTGTCTTGGCCGCATCACAAATGTGCTGGGGAGTTTTAAAGTCGGGTTCGCCCAAGCTTAAATTAATTACATCAACACCACGATTTTTAAATTCACGGGCTTTTGCGGCCATGGCGAGGGTGGCTGATTCCTGGATGGCATTGATACGGGCAGAAAGGTCTTGATTCATATTTCTTGCTTGAGGCGAGCAAAGATAAAAGCGGAACTCGGAAATCGCTAAATCACTTTAATTAAAAAGCGTCCGACCAGTTATACTCCTGCCCAGCGTAATCTCATCGGCATATTCAAGGTCGCCTCCTACCGATATGCCACGGGCAATTACACTGACCTTGACGGATAAATCTTTAATCCGTTTGTGAATGTAAAAGGAGGTGGTGTCGCCTTCCAGCGTTGGACTTAACGCAAGTATGAGTTCTTTAATTTCAGTTTGGCCATGATTCAATCGCTGTACAAGCGATTCAATCTTCAACTCAGACGGCCCGATGCCATTGATCGGTGAGATTACCCCACCCAGCACATGATACACACCATTAAATTGCGAAGTGTTTTCAATCGCCATAACATCATTGGCATCTTCCACCACGCACAAAATGCTCTTATCGCGTCTGTGACTTGAGCAGATCATACAAACTTCGGTATCCGTGATGTTGTGGCAGCGTGAGCAGAAACGAATCCCTTCGCGCAGCTTGTTCAATGCATCGGTCAATGCGAAAGTTTTTTCCTGCTTGTCTTTAATCAGGCTCAAGACTAAACGCAACGCAGTTTTCTTTCCAATGCCTGGAAGCTTGGAAACCTGGTTTACGGCTTCTTCAATAAGTTTGGAAGGATACTCCAACGCCTGAAATTTTTAAGTCTTACGATACGATGCGGGCATCAATGCCTGCTTCGCAGATGGCATCGCGCATCGGCTTGAGAAAATCAAAGTTGCCGTTTTTAACGGTGCACTTTCCTTTGTAGTGGATAAGCATGGTACACTGCTCGGCCTGCTCCTGGGTATGCTTACAAACTTTGATGAGGGTGTTAATCACGTGATCGAATGTGTTTACGTCATCGTTAAACACAATAAGATCCATCAGGTCGGTTGTTTCAATAACCTCCAGCACATCCACCATCTCGTCAGCCTGAAAATCGTGCTTCATTGCGAATTGTTTCGACTGCAAAATTAACGAAAATCGCCCCATTTAAACTATACTTGAATCGGAAAGGATTTCATTTTTCAAAAGCGAATCAGGTATGACACCTCTGTTAGTCGGGTCTATTTTAATAGTCTATTTTTTAGCGCTTATCACTATTTCGTATTTCACGTCAAAAGGCGCAGATACAAATACCTTTTTTACTGCGAACCGGCAGTCGCCCTGGTACCTGGTAGCATTCGGTATGATCGGATCTTCACTTTCAGGCGTCACCTTTATTTCCGTTCCCGGAAACGTTGGCAAAATTGGATTTGGCTACTTTCAGGTTGTTTTAGGATACCTCGTTGGGTACTGGGTCATCATTGGCATTCTGTTGCCGCTTTATTATCGTCTGAATTTGGTTTCAATTTATACGTACCTCGAACAGCGGTTTGATAAATATTCTTACAAGACGGGTGCGTTTCTCTTTCTGATTTCCCGCTCCATTGGTTCAGCCCTTAGGTTGTATCTGGCAGCGACCGTACTTCAACTCTTTTTATTTGATGCCTGGAATGTTCCTTTTTTTGTAACCGTTGCCACCACCATTGTTTTGATTTGGGTGTACACGTTTAAAGGTGGGGTTAAGACGGTAGTATGGACGGATACCTTCCAAACACTCTTTCTTGTATCAGCGGTTTGCATTGCCGTCTGGCAGATTTCGGATTCGTTAGGGTTTTCTTTTAACGACATGCTCGCGGCCATAAAAGATAACGGCTATTCGAAAATATTTTACGTGGATGATCCCAATTCAACCCTGTTCTTCCCCAAATACTTTTTAGGCGGAATGTTCATCACCATTACCATGACCGGAATGGATCAGGAAATCATGCAGAAAAATTTAACGTGTAAGAATCTTGGAGAAGCTCAGAAAAACATGTTCTGGTTTAGCATTACGCTTGTTATTGTAAATCTTCTTTTTCTTGTATTGGGGGCGTTGCTCTATATCTACAGCACGCAAAAAGGAATTGCCTTGCCGGCCACTTCTGATCAGCTCTTCCCAAGCTTAGCCTTGAATGAATTCGGATTACTGGTGGGCGTATTCTTTTTGCTAGGAATCATTGCTTCATCGTATGCCAGTGCCGATTCAGCGCTAACCGGCCTCACTACATCGTTCTGTATTGACTTCCTTAATTTCAAGGATAAGCCTGAACCTGTTAAAAGAAAACAGAAGTTTATGGTTCATGTGGGTTTCTCCGTGCTGTTTCTCCTCATCATTTTGATTTTTAAGCAAATCAATGAACGTTCGGTAATCGATGCAGTATTAAATGTTGCCGGTTACACGTATGGTCCGTTGTTGGGGCTATTTTCATTTGGATTATTAACCAACCGCCAGGTAAGAGACAAACTGGTGCCTGTTGTATGCGTGATCACTCCTGTTATCTCTTACATCCTGTCAGCAAATTCAGAAGCCTGGTTCAACGGCTATAAAATTGGAATTGAGATCGTGCTGATTAACGGCATACTAACTTTTCTTGGACTGTTCTTGATTTCTTCAAAGAAAGAATCTATCCAAGTGCAGTAAGCTGAATCTTACCAAGAGGCCTGCTCCTCAATCCTGCAAATCCTACAATCCTGAAATCCTGATCCAAAAAGGAAAGGGCCGCATCTTGCGAAGCGACCCTTAACCCGATTAAAACCAACCCCACGTTGGTTGCCGTTAGATTCAGTTTTCTGAACCTTGTTCCTTTGTATAATTGAAATTAAACGTCCTTTTATTTTTAACTACAGAGATCGTGTACTCGCCATTGGGGATATTATAAAAATCAATGATCGTTTTCTTTTTATGAATAAGGCTTGAAACAATTACTGCGCCCGAGGCATCATGCACTTCTACCGCTGCACCCATATAGGTTTTAGCTGCCTTCAGGATAAGGAGGTCTTTGTAAAGCGTTGGTGTTACCGTAACACTAACGGTGTCCTTTTTAAGAGGTGCAGCAGGCGCTGCAAAAACTGCTGAAGCCAACACCACCAGGATCACAACAAGCAGAAAAATTTTTACGAAAGTTTTCATTCTTAAACTGTTTCATTCCCATGTGCCAACGGCATGCCGTGGGAAGAAACGCCTCGAATTATGAAAATTTCAAAGATTGGATAGTGAAAAGTTCCAGATTTGGGAAGGATAATTCTCGAATTGAAAAGTCTTACAGCAATTCAATGTTCGGGTCCCAGTATTTTTCCTTAAAGTCAACAATCTTATCATCCACCACACTGATCCTTTCCTTCTCCAGAAGTTGTTGCATGCGGGAAGGTGGATTAAAGTGATGCTTCCCGGTTAACAAACCGTTGCGGTTAACGACACGATGCGCGGGAACATCTTTAGGACAGCCATTCATAGCCCAGCCAACCATCCGCGAACTCATTTTAGTGCCCAAATAGTTAGCAATAGCACCATAACTGGTTACCCGGCCTTTCGGAATAAGGCGAGCTACTTCGTATACATCGTTAAAAAAATTCGGTTTATCCGCTTTTTTGGTACCTGCCATGAATCGAACCGTTGATCTTGCTAAATTTACGGCCTTATTTTTAGGTCAGTCTTGAGAAAACTGCTTTTTTTTACAGCATTTGCACTTTTAACAGCATCCGTTTCTGCACAAACCGGCCATGAGTTAATACTGCCCGATTCAGTCGGATGGAATGTTCTAAATGAAGGCCAAATTCTTTCCTTTAAAGTTCGTGCAACTACACCGGAAGACCTGCGCCATTTTTCGCTTGAGAATGCAGAGAAACTGCCCGTTCAATTTGACTCTGTCGGAAATTTTACCTGGAAACTTTCGTATGATCTTGTCAATCGGGTAGAGCAGAAAAAAGATTTCACGATAATTTTCCAGGCATTATGGAAGGACGGTAAGCGTGTTCGCGAGGCTGTAACGTTTAGCATTAACCATGTAAACCGGGCACCGATTGTTGAAGAGATTCCTGTTTTCTACGTCAAGCAATCAACCCGCAACAGTTACCAGATTCCGTATGAGTATGTATCGGATCCGGATGGTGATCCTTTCGTTTTTAAGATTATACAAACGCAAATGCCGGAAGGCGCTAATCTCTCTTCGCAGGGACAGTTTACCTGGGCCCCGTCAAGAAGTCAATTCAATGCATTGAAAAATAATCCGGCAACGGTTGAGTTTATTGTTCAGGATCAACCCGACAAGGCAGAAACAAAAGGCAAGCTTCGCATTGCTCAAACACAGCTTGATTTACCGCCTGAATTGTTGATTGTTCCGGGCGATTCAGTTTTCTCTTTAAAAGAGGATGAAACCCTGAACCTTAAAATTTACATCTCTGATCCCAACGGGGATGATAATGTGCGCAGTGCCGGCTTTATTCCTTCCGACCTTCGTATAACGGCTGGTGCATTAAAGGAAAACACTCCGTTGCAATATGAGTTCACCTGGAAACCGGCTTACACGTTTGTTGAAGAGACTCAAAAGCTGCTCCCGATCGAGATCGTTTTTTTCGCACTGGATAAATCTAACAACCGCGTACAGCGCAAGATTTCGATTACCGTTGCGGATGCGGAAAATGTAGTAGAGAAGGACGCCCATCAATACCAGAAGTACAAGGCTAATTTGATAAGTGCTTATCTACTGATTAAAGACATCGATGAAAATCAGAAAAAACTTAACGAGGAATTTAAAAAAGCTAAAAAAGGAAAAAAGAAACGTTCGATTGTAAATGCTTCCTTAGGGGCCGTCACCGGCCTAAGCCCGGTAATGATTGATGCCACTGAAAATCCGGATGCCGCCAAAATTGTTCCGGGCGTTGGCGGAACAGCCGTATTAACACTGGGAACATTAGAAGCTACTGAAGTGATCGGCCGCTCAAAGGACGATATCATGGATAAAATAAAAGTTAGCATTGATATTCGCAACCGTGTACAAAGTGCAGGTGACGAGTTTGCACGGAGGTATGGTCTTAAGTCTGCACGCAGGCAACCAGAGTTCGATAAGGAAATTGAAAAATTAAGAACTGCTATTAATGATCAGCGGATTGTTCTGCTTGAGCTTGATGCGTATCGCAAAGGTGTGCCAAAGGTTGAAGACAAGGATCTTAAAAAAACCTTCCCTGATTTTGCGCAGGAAAATTAGCATCAGCGGGGTGGTAATTTTGCAGGATTAGTTTAAAAATCTACATTTGCATCCCGTTCGATAGCTATCAGAAGCGAAAGCGCTACAGAGGAGTGGCAGAGCGGTCGAATGCGGCGGTCTTGAAAACCGTTGAACCGCAAGGTTCCGGGGGTTCGAATCCCTCCTCCTCTGCTTAAAGCCCCGACAAAATCGGGGTTTTTTTGTTTTTAAAGACCGCTGCATTATTGTAATCTTTGAACCCCTATTATGCTTAGTGTAATCCCATGTCATTCATGAACCAGGAAATAAAAATCGGTACACCCTTAAAATCATCTGCTGTAAAAGTTATGCTGCTCGGCTCAGGTGAGTTGGGTAAGGAGGTTGTCATTGAGTTCCAGCGATATGGTGTTGAGGTGATTGCTGTGGATCGTTACGATCATGCCCCGGCCATGCAGGTGGCGCACCGGTCACATGTTATTTCCATGTTAGACGGTAAGGCCCTGCGTTCGGTAATTGAAAAAGAAAAACCTGATTTTATCATACCTGAAGTTGAAGCGATTGCAACCGATACACTATTCGAGTTGGAAAAAGAAGGGTTTCAGGTGATACCTTCCGCAAATGCAACCCGGTTAACCATGAATCGCGAAGGTATTCGTACACTGGCTGCTGAAGAACTTAAGCTGCAAACATCACCGTATACGTTTGTAGGAACGAAAGAAGAATTTAAAACGGCCGTGAAGGCAATCGGAATTCCCTGCGTTGTGAAACCCATCATGAGCTCGTCCGGAAAAGGTCAAAGTGTTATCAAAACAGAAAAGGATATTGATTACGCCTGGCAGTATGCGCAAGAAGGTGGTCGTAGCGGTGGCGGCCGGGTGATCATTGAAGGGTTTATTGATTTTGATTATGAGATAACCTTGCTAACGATTCGTCATAAAAATGGAATTTCATTTTGCGACCCTATCGGCCACCGTCAGGAACATGGCGACTATCAGGAATCGTGGCAGCCGCACCCTATGCCTGAAAAAGCGCTACGGCATGCACAGCACATTGCAGGCAGTGTGGTTGATGCGCTTGGAGGCTACGGCATTTTTGGAGTGGAGTTTTTTGTAAAAGGCGATACCGTTTACTTCAGCGAGCTTTCACCGCGGCCACACGATACCGGCATGGTTACCATGATCTCACAGGACTTATCAGAGTTTGCGCTTCATGTGCGCGCGATTTTAGGATTGCCGATTCCGAATATTATTCAGCATGGTCCTTCAGCCTCCAGTGTAATCCTTGTTAAAGGTAAATCCGATAATGTTTCATTTTCAGGATTAGAAAAAGCATTATCACAGCCTGACACACAAGTCAGGTTATTCGGAAAACCGGAAGTAGATGGTGAACGCAGAATGGGAGTTTGTCTGGCGAGGGGGAGTTCAATAGAAGAGGCTCGTAAAAAGGCTAATGATGCTTCAGCTTCTATTAAATACGAACTCACGTGATCATTACTGATCATATTATCTATGAAGATGATGTTATCCTTGTCATAGATAAACCAGCTGGGTTAATGGTTGAGCCTGACCGGAATAATAATCCCAGTCTGCTGCAGCATGTAAAAGAATACCTTAAAAAAACACTTGTTCCAGGAGCAGAACTATATGCCCAACATATTCACCGGATTGACAGGCCGGTAAGCGGTATTGTTTTGTTTGCCAAGCAGCGCGCTGTTTTAAAAAATCTAAGTGAACAATTTGCTGAGCGAAGGGTTAAAAAATTCTACCATGCGCTAACCGCTAAAGCTCCCGAAAAAATGCAGGGAAGACTGGAACACTGGCATCGTAAGGAGAAGAAGAAAGCTATGTTGTACAATTCAGAAATTGAATATTCAGAAAAAGCTGTGCTCGATTTTAGTGTTAAACAATTTTCAGACGAGAAGTTTCTTTGGGAAATTGAGTTGCATACAGGCAAGTATCATCAGATTCGAGCTCAGCTGGCCAGCGTTGACTGCCCTATTGTTGGAGATGTTCTATACGGATCGAATGTACCTTACCAGAAAGATGCTATTGCGCTAGTGGCTTCGAGATTGATTTTTCATCATCCTTTTTTTGATAAACTTATCGATCTTGAATCGAAAAGTATTCGGTTAATTAATAAATAGGGTCGTTTTTAATATCCGACCAAATTGGGGTTAACGCTACCTTATATTTCTTGAGAACATCCACAACCGTTTCATAGTACCATTCCGGTGCATACGGGTTAACATAAACATTTTCAACTGCCTTACTGAAATCCCATTTTATCTCAATACCTTTTGGGGTTTCGGACGAGTTCATTATACTCCCTTCAACTTTAACAATTCGCACTTCTTTCTCATGTTCAAAAGCTTTTCTTTTATGCATTATAGGTCTAAGTGCATTAAAGCGTCTTGGCATATTCTGTGTTCTATAATCTAAATAGGTAACGGTCCCAATATAAAGTCTTTCTATATTGCTTACAGACGCACTTAACTTTCTGTACGTGGTTTGAATAGCTACGCCTTTATTGTTAGGACAATATAATTTCCACATTGCTTCTGACTCAGAGTTGTCGAGTCTCCAACAATTGACATAAATATTTTTTAGAGCATTTTTATTTATATCCTGAAGCATTTCTAAACCTTCTTTCCCTAAACCTTCTGGAAAGATCTGGTTTCTTAATTCATAGTCTATCCTAGTTATTGATCCCTCATGTAGATCTCCAAGGAGATCTGCTCTCGAAAGAAATAAAGATTCTCTTGATACTCCATTAATTAGTTTGCTAAAATCCAGATATCTCCAAACTTTAGAATCCGTATCTAATGGTTGAGGGCACACATAAAGTTCTTCGTGAACCATACACTAATTTTCTCCCTGTTTTGCAAACCTCCGCCCATGCCAAAGCGCCTGCATTCGCGCAGCATTGTGAATGCTGGCGTTAATCTCATACCCGATCAGCAACACGACTGTGACAAGCTGTACCCATATCATCAATGCAATCAGTACACCAATGGAACCGTAAACCTTATTGTACGTTCCAAAGTTTGTTACGTAATAAGAGAAGCCGTACGACACCCCCAGGATAGACAGGGTGGCAAGAAAAGATCCAATGGAAAAAAATCTCCAGTTGTAGTGAATAGCCGGGCCGAAATAATACACCGTAGATACCGCCAGGAAGAAGACAATAAAAATGATGAGAAATCGAAACATCAACAGAAGATTAACGGTCCATTTATCTATTCCCTCAAGCCATTCGAACTGACCGAGGTGCAGTACTGCATAATCCAGGGCAAACTGCCCGACTACCAACAGCACAACGGCAAGGCATAAAACAATCGCAAGGTTGATGGTAAGCCCGGTGGCTACCAGCCGCATCTTCCAGCCCTTTCTCCGATCACTGGTTTTATAACACGCATTGAATGCATTCATCAACGACATCATACCATTCGTGGCCAGCCATAAGGAAAAAACGAAACCCAGGGTCAACAGTCCACCACGCTGGTTACTGATTATATCCCGAACGGTAGTGTTAATCACATCGTACATACTGGCAGGCAGCATGTCGGATAGAAACAGCATAATGTTTTCTGTGTTGACAGAAGGAATCCACGTTGTTACATAGGGAATGAGTGTGAACAAAAAGATAATCGCTGGAAAAATAGCAAGTATAAAACTATAGGCTACACTGTTGGCACGGTTTAAAATTTCATCTTCCTGCAGGTTGCGGACAAAAAGCTTGATTAGCTTATACAACGAAACATTATCCCATCGTCTAAATCGAATTCTACGCGTCCAGTTGATGGCGATGCGCGAAGGCGGCACGGAGAAGAAATAACGTTTGAACTTAAACTTCATTTAAAAAAAGATTCAAGCACCCTGGACATCATCTCCGGAGTACGCACAGGCCGCCCGGTTTTGCTGTCGATAAACACCAGCAATGTTTCACCCTGATTGATCAGCTTGTTTTGCTCGTTAAATATTTCGTACTCAAATTTAATCTTTACCGTGGGCTTTTCACGAATGGTGGTAACGATGCGAAGCAATTCATCGTATCGGGCAGGTCCCAAAAATTTAGAATGATTTTCCAGCACTGGCATCATGATGCCCGAAGCCTCCAGTTCCTTATACGTTACTCCTAGTTTCCGCAGGCTTTCTACACGGGCCACTTCGTAGTACATAGCATAGTTTCCATAGTATACGTATGCCATCTGATCGGTTTCACCGTAACGAACACGAATGGAAGTTTCAGATTGATACATTACTTAGACTTAGCGGCTTGTTTCTTACGCAGCGCTGCGCCAATCTTTTGTTCACGCGTGAGCGCAGCCTGGTAGCGCTGTGCGTTCTTTACGTGTTGATCGTAGTCTCCTGTAAAATTATGCCTTCCGGAAAAATCTTCTTTCGCGCACATGTAGATGTAATCACTCTTTAGATAATCAAGCGTAGCATTCAGGGAGCTGATCTCCGGCAGGTTAATGGGTCCAGGAGGAAGGCCGGTATATTTATACGTATTATAAGGTGAATCAATCAGCTTGTGTTCATTCAAAACTCTTTTCAACCCAAAGTCGCCAGACGCAAAAACCAGCGTTGGGTCTGCCTGAAGCGGAATGCCTTGCTTTAATCTGTTTATATAAAGACCTGCAATCGTGGGTGCCTCATCACGCTTTACTGTTTCAGCCTGAACGATGGATGCCAGAATAGAAACTTCGATTGGCGTTAACTTCAGTGCTCCCGCTTTGTCCTGACGTTCGGTATTCCAGAAGTTTTCATATTCTTCGTACATCCGTTCAATCAATTGCTTCGGAGATGAATTGTAATATACTTCATACGTATTTGGAATGAACATGCAGAGAATGTTATCCTTATTGAAACCGTATTTGTTTGTCATCGCGAAATCTATGAGCGCAGCTTCAAACTGATCAGGTTTCATTTCGAGATTCTTTGTAATCCGTTCACTCAGGTCTGGAATTAACCGGACATTGTTGAATGTAATTTTCACCGGTTCCTGCAGGCCCAGTCTCAAATACCGGATCGCTTCAATGTTGGTCATGTTTGCTTGCAGCGTATACCGCCCGGACTTCACGCCCTTGTCGTAGTCCATCAGCTTGGCTAAAAAGCTGAACGAGATCAAATCCTGAACATAATTTCCTTCGTGCAGAATTTCCTGAACCTTTTTAAAATCAGCACCATCAGGAATCATAATGACAGTGTTATCCTTTCCTACCAGAATATTGGGCGTGTAACAAATCTGGTATGCATAGTACGTGAACGAGATCAGCAGTACCGAAAGCACCAGAAACGCGATAAGTTTTCCCTTTCCTTTAAACATACGGGGTCAAATAAGAAGTCAAAAATACAAAATCTTCCCTCACCCCGTCCTCGTTCCTCGGACACCCCTCTCCCTCGGGAGAGGGGGACCGGGTGAGGGAATTTTGATGTTGTATATTTAAACGCTCAAATGGCTGCCGAGTTATTAAAAATCCATCCGCTTAATCCTGAAATGCGCAAGATCAACCGCGTGGTAGATATCTTGCGCAAAGGCGGCATTGTAGTTTATCCGACTGATACAATCTATGGGATCGGTTGCGACTTGATGAATCGCAAATCGATAGAACGACTTTGCCGGGTGATGGATATTAAACCCAACAAGCTCGACTTGTCATTTATCTGCAACGACCTCACCCATATTTCAGAGTATGTAAAAAATCTGCAAACACCTGTTTTCAAGATTTTAAAAAAATCCCTGCCGGGACCCTTCACCTTTATTTTAGAATCAAGCAGTCGCGTTCCTAAAATCCTGGACGTAACAAAGAAGACTGTTGGAATACGAATTCCGAATCATACTATACCCAGAACGCTTGTTGCCGAGCTTGGTAATCCATTGATCACATCTTCCATTAAGGATGATGACAAGATTAAAACGTACACCACCGATCCCGAAGAGATTTATGAAGATTTTAAAAACCTGGTGGACATAGTGATTGATGGTGGGGCAAGCGGAAACATTCCTTCAACCGTTATTGATTGCACGGGTGAGGAATTAGTTCTGGTAAGACAAGGGTTAGGAGAAATTGATTTGTAACAGGATGTCAGCCTGAGCCTGTCGAAGGCTGATTCTGAGCAGACAGGTTTCGACAGGCTCAACCTGACAAAAGTTTTATAGTTTTGAAACTTGAACTGCCTCATCGAACTCCACTACCTTCCCTCCATTGCCTGGTTTGCAGCCACGCAGTCGTTCGATTCAATTATTCTCGAAAAGCACGAACATTTCAGTAAACAAAGCTATCGCAGCCGTTGCCACATCCTAACCTCGCAAGGCGTACAGGAACTCATTATTCCGCTTACGGGAAAACACGGAAAGACGTTAATCACGGATATCAAAATTGACTACAGTCAGAAATGGCTTAACAACCACTGGCGTTCAATTGTGTCAGCGTACAACAACGCCCCGTTTTTTGAATATTATTCCGATGCACTTCACGACACCTTATATAAAGAGCACAAATTTCTTTACGACTTCAATCGCGAATTGCTGACAATCTGTCGCGGGTGGCTCAAGCTTACCAATTCCGTCACGGAAACAATGGCGTACGAAAAAATCCCACCAACGGGAACTGCCGACCTTCGAAATCTCGTAAATGCTAAGAAACCAGTCGATTGCGAAAAATTTTTCAAACCGATACCCTACACGCAGGTATTTGGACACACGTTTGCAGCTAACATGAGCGTTATTGACCTGATCTTCTGCGAAGGCCCTAATGCACGCCAGGTGATTACCTCCCGGCTCCGGACCGAATGAACAAATTAAACCCCGCGTGCGTTTAAATTCTTAGCTGGAAACTGGGGCATAAAATCCCTTAAAAGTTTACATTTACATTATTCATTCTTATTCCCTTTCTATGGAAGCTAAATTTTCCAATCGTGTTAAAGAAGTAATCTCACTGAGCCGCGAAGAAGCGTTAAGGCTGGGTCACGATTACATCGGTACCGAGCACCTGTTGCTGGGGCTGATTCGTGAAGGCGAAGGCGTTGCCGTGGGCGTACTGAAAAAATTAGGCGTGCCGCTGGATGAGCTCCGTGCTGAAGTTGAAAAAGTATCCAAAGGCACTGCTACGCATGAAGTAAAGAATCTCGCAAACATACCGCTTACCAAAGCGTCTGAAAAAGTTCTGAAGATCACCTACCTCGAAGCAAAAATCTTCAAGGCCCAGCTGATCGGCACAGAACACTTGCTGTTGTCAATCCTGCGCGATGCCGATAATCTCGCTACGCAGATCCTCAACAAGTTCGATGTGAACTACGAGACTGTTAAAGAAATGCTCGAATATCAGTCCGAGGGACCACAAGCTTCTTCGGATACCGATGATCCGGACGATGATTCGTCAAAAATCTTTGGTGGCGCACAGGGCGGTGGCCAGGGCGCGGGTAAAGAGAAAAAAGGTGCTGAGAAATCACGTACACCTGTACTCGATAATTTCGGTCGCGATTTGACGCGACTTGCTGAAGATGGCAAGCTTGACCCCATTGTTGGCCGCGAAAAAGAAATTGAGCGTGTTGCTCAGGTTCTTTCGCGCAGAAAGAAAAATAACCCTATTCTGATCGGTGAGCCTGGTGTAGGTAAAACTGCGATCGCAGAAGGCCTTGCCTTGCGCATCATTCAAAAGAAAGTATCCCGTGTTCTGTTCGGCAAACGTGTCGTAACACTTGATCTGGCTTCACTGGTTGCCGGTACTAAATACCGGGGGCAGTTTGAAGAGCGTATGAAAGCGGTTATGAATGAGCTGGAAAAATCTCCGGACGTAATCCTGTTCATTGACGAGTTACATACAATCGTAGGTGCCGGTGGTGCTTCCGGTTCGCTTGATGCTTCGAACATGTTCAAACCTGCGTTGTCACGCGGAGAGATCCAGTGTATCGGTGCAACTACGCTGGATGAGTATCGTCAGTACATTGAAAAAGACGGTGCGTTGGCAAGACGTTTCCAGATGGTAATGGTTGATTCCACTACGGTTGACGAAACAATCCAGATTCTGGAAAACATTAAAGAGAAATACGAAGATCATCACCATGTAATTTATACCAAAGAGGCACTTGAAGCGTGTGTGAAGTTCTCAGACCGTTACATCAGTGACCGCTTCCTTCCGGATAAAGCTATTGACGTCATGGACGAGGCCGGTGCGCGCGTACACATTAACAACATCCACGTTCCCGAAGACATCGTAAAGTTGGAAGAGGCTGTTGAAGATGTGAAGAAAGAAAAGAACCGTGTGGTAAAGAGCCAGAAATATGAAGAGGCCGCTCAGCTGCGCGATCGTGAGAAGAAATTGTTAGAACAGCTTGATATTGCAAAAGCGAAGTGGGAAGACAAAACCCGTACTGAAAAGTACACCGTAAACGAAGAAAACGTTGCAGATGTAATCGGAATGATGACGGGAATTCCAACCAACCGCATTGCGCAAAAAGAAAGCAACAAGCTTTTGTCGATGGGCACGGAGCTTAGCAATAAGGTTATTGGCCAGGTAGACGCAATCAAAAAATTGACGAAAGCAATTCAGCGCACACGCGTAGGGTTGAAAGATCCGAAGAAGCCAATTGGTTCGTTTATCTTCCTCGGTCCTACCGGTGTGGGTAAAACGGAATTGGCAAAAGTGCTGGCAACCTACTTGTTCGATAAAGAGGATTCATTGATCCGTATCGATATGAGTGAGTACATGGAGAAATTCTCTGTATCGCGTTTGGTAGGAGCGCCTCCTGGATATGTTGGTTACGAAGAAGGCGGACAGCTTACCGAGAAGGTAAGACGTAAGCCATACTCGGTTGTACTGCTGGATGAAATCGAAAAAGCTCACCCGGATATTTTCAACATCCTCCTACAAGTATTGGATGATGGTATCCTGACTGACGGATTAGGAAGACGGGTTGATTTCAGAAATACAATCATTATCATGACGTCAAACATCGGGGTACGTGATTTGAAAGATTTCGGAAGCGGAATCGGTTTTGCAACGGCTGCCAAGCGCGATAATGTGGAGGAGAATATGAAATCAACCATTCAGAATGCGTTGAAGCGGGTGTTCAGCCCGGAGTTCTTAAACCGGTTGGATGATGTGATCGTGTTCAATTCATTGCTTCGCGAAGATATTCACAAGATTATCGACATCACGCTTAAGAAAGTGTTTACCCGCATTAATCAACTTGGCTACAATATTGAGCTGACAGACAAAGCGAAAGATTTTCTGGCGGAGAAAGGGTACGACCAGCAATTTGGCGCTCGTCCGTTGAACCGTGCGATTACGAGATACCTCGAAGATGCCGTGGCGGAAGAAATCCTGAAAGGCGAAATTGAGGAAGGCGGAACGATCATTGCGGATCATGATGGTAAATCAGAAACGCTGACGTTAAAGGTGAAGAAGCCAAAAGCTGCTTCCAAGAAAAGCGAATAGTTTACAGTTTAGTTTTTATAAATCAAGTATATGAGGCGGGCCAATAGCTCGCCTCTTTTTTTTTGCCGGGCCTGTCCCGGCATCCCCGTATGAAACAACTAAATTGGGATCGCGGCACAGGGCCGCGAACGAGCAAAAACCATTTTTCTCTTTAGCGTGTATTAAGGCTTGCAAATTTACCTACGAGGAAATTCAGCATGCAAGCGTAAGCATGCGGTATTTTGCGATGAAAATAAGTCTTAATTTCACTGCACGTTATATCATAAGGCTCATGAAATCAATTAGCCAGATTGCATTTTCACTTTTATTCATCTTCTCGTTTATGAGTTGTAAAAACAATTCATCTAACAAGAATTCTGAAAGTCAAAAAACAGCTTACACCTGTAGCGGTGATGAATTTAATTTTGACAAAGTGGAAGCCTATTCCATATCTTTTGAAGCATTAGACGCAATAGAAGCCAAGAAAAATCAATCTGACAACGATAGATTTTTGCTTCAAATCGTGAACTCATTTCGAACCAAGAATTTAAAGGGAATAGATTCCGCTAAATTGATCGTACTAGGATTCACTCAGCGGCAAATCAATAAAGACGACTATAAATATCTCTGCGAGTTATTTCAGGAACAATACGTTTATGAAGACACAACTATGTGTCAAGCTATATTCAGAGATATGCTGCTCTTCAAAGAAAATCATAAGCTTACAGGCGTAGCTAAAATCTGTTATACATGCGGACACAGTGTTGTGATATTAGGGGATTCTGTTAGAGAAGTAAATGTTAACAGATTAGATGCACTCCTGAATTAATAGCCACCATAAAACTTCCTCAAAAACCATTCCGCGCTCACCAGCGCCAGCAGCAGGAAGAAAACCCATTTCAGGTTTAACAGGTTATCAAACTTCTCTGCGCTGTGAATAACACTGGTTGCTTCCTTTTTAGAAAGATCAGCGCGAAGCTTATCCATTTCAGCTGTGTCATAAAATTTGCCGCCCGTTGAAGTGGAAAGTTTGCGCAGCAAGTCAAAATCGGCCGTAAGGTTTTGCAACTCGGCTTGTTGCGCGGTGACTAAAAATTGGCCACGTACCTTTTCTTCTTTTCCATTAATTGACGTTGAAGAGATGTACTTGTAAATACCCTCTTTCAATCCCCCAACCTGGTAACGCGCATTGCCCGGGCTAATCACATAATTGTACGTGTACTTTTTACCGGCATCATCCGTAATCTCCAGGTCAATCCGGTTGCCAAATACAGGCTCATAAATATCGTTGTACACCTGACTTTCAAAAACAACAGCTTCCGTATCGGAGAATTGCTGCTGAAGCGGGTAGCTTTTGAAACGGCTTTTATCATCGGTTGTGCTCAGGTATTGCAGCAACTTGCCAAACACTTCATCAAACGCATCGGTGTTCTCATTTTTGGAATATTCTTCCAATCGCCATTGCCAGAAGCCTTCGCCCAGCATCACAGCAATTTTATGATTATCCGGAACATCAATCCACAACAGCGACTTATCCGTTGAGATGCTGCCAACGCGCTGCGATAATAATGTAACGGATGATGCCGGAATCTGCATCCGGCCATACGGAACCCACACAGGCGGAAAGCTCGAAAAAACCGAATTGGCTTCCGGTGATAAAAGAAAATACGGAAATGACGGGTTAACAACGGGCATCACATCGTCAAACTGGCGGGGTGATTGATCAAATTTTAAGGGGAAAGTTGTGTCGGTTATTAAACTCAAATCAGTTTGTTGACCCACAACCACAAACAGGGATGTTTTGCTTGTAACGAAACGCTGAAATAGATCCCGCGTACGTCCGCGCTTGTCGGGTGCCTGATGAAAGATCGCCAGGTCAATATTGGCGGGCTGTAAATTCTTCGTTTCCGTCTCTTCTATGGCTGGAATATGAAGAATCATTTCATAGTTAGAATTTTTGTCAATGATTGAACGGAGCGCTTTGATGTCAGGGTGGGGAGCATTGGCTACGACCAGAATTTTTTTCTTTCCCGCTATTACATCTACAAACGCAGTCGACTTGTTATTTCGAACATTCTTTTCTTCTGACTTAACTTCCACCTGAACCTCGAGACGTTGAATACCCTGTTCGGTTGCAGCAATTTTGAATTCGACAGGCAGCAGCTGATCTGTTCCTGAATTTTTTGTCTGACGCTCCAGTACCTTTCCGGATTTGATCAGCGAAACCGTAATGTTCTGGTTTGGGAAACCTTTCACCAGTATTTCTGCCCGAATCGGAAATTGGTTTCCCTGATAGGCAATCTTATTATACACTAAATCTTTAATCGCGATATCCTGACGTTGTGCGGTATCTCCAATGCCTATCGTGTATACCGGAAAACTATAAGCGGTATATAAAGGCGATAACCCCGAATTATAGATGCCATCTGAAATCAACACCACTCCGGCAATAGCTTTTCCTTCGTACTGATTTGAAATTGTCCGAAGCGCACCCTGCAAATCGGAAACAGGTTCATCAAACTTTACAACAGCAACGTCTTCTCCGGATAAGTCCTTTTGAAAAGTTTCATATCCAGTATCATTCAACGATTCAGTTACTGCTGTTAATGATTTTTGAAGATTGTTTAATGCAGCAGAATCTGTCGTCTCTTTTACAGAAATGGAATTATCGTGTAAAATTACGAACACCGGTTTTTCATACAGGTTATCAATCTGTCGGATGATTGGTCCTAACAATAAAAACGCGAGCAGGAAAACCAATACGGTACGACCACCAAACAAAACTTTATTTAAGGTTCCCGACCATGGATGTTTGCTTTTATAAAGCAGAAATGCATACCCAATCGCCACTACGAGGCACAGCAGAATAAACGCAGGATGTGATTCAAGGATGATGTTCTTCACAGTAGGCGGTTAGTATCCATATTTTTCTTTCCACAATGCCCGGAGGTATTTTCTCAACTCATCTTCACGCGGATTATTTCCCGGTTCATAAAATTTTTGACCGCTGATTTTTTCAGGTAAAAACTCCATGTTCACAAAGCCACCTTCATAATCGTGCGCGTATTGATACCCTTTTCCGTAGCCCAGGTTCTTCATAAGCTTTGTGGGGGCATTACGTACTGATAACGGAACCGGTAAATCCCCGGTTTCACGAACTATGCTTAGAGCGTTTTCAATGGCCATGTAGCTTGCATTGCTTTTTGGTGAACTGGCCAGGTACACAGCACACTGCGCAAGAATAATTCTTGCTTCCGGGTAGCCAATCATATCCACCGCCTGAAAGGTATTGTTGGCCATCACTAACGCAGTCGGGTTTGCGTTTCCGATATCTTCCGAGGCCAGAATTACCATTCTACGGGCAATGAACTTCACATCTTCACCGCCCTCCACCATTCTCGCCAGGTAATAAATGGCTGCATTGGGGTCGCTGCCACGAATTGATTTTATAAAAGCCGAGATGATGTCGTAGTGCTGCTCACCACTTTTATCATACAGGGCGATCTTCTTCTGCGCTACGCTCGTTACCAGCTCATCGGTGATGACAACTTTTCCTTCCGTAAACGAATCAACCACCAGCTCCAGCAAGTTCAGGACTTTACGCGCATCACCGCCCGACAATTGAAACAATGCCTGATGCTCCTTTATTTCAACATCTCGCTTTTTAAGTTCTTCGTCTTTTTGGAGTGCATGATTTACAAGCTTTAATAAATCTTTTTCCTCAAGTGCATTCAGCGTATAAACTTGCGAACGCGAAAGCAGTGCTGAATTCACCTCAAACGAAGGATTTTCAGTTGTCGCCCCGATCAGCGTGATGATTCCTTTTTCAACAGCACCGAGCAATGCATCCTGCTGCGATTTATTGAAGCGATGAATTTCATCGATAAACAAAATTGATCGCGGTGATGATTTTGCTTTATCAATGATCTCGCGGATATCTTTTACGCCTGCGCTTATAGCACTTAAAATATAGAACGGCTTCTTCGCCTCGTTGGCAATGATGTTCGCTATGGTTGTCTTCCCAACGCCCGGTGGCCCCCAGAAAATCATGGACGGGATATTGCCTGACTGAATCGTTTTCCGGATCACGCCCTTCTCACCCACAAGGTGCTCCTGCCCTACCAGATCATCTAATCGTGTAGGACGCAAGCGTTCCGCCAAAGGTGGTTTACTATTAAAAAGCATGGACGTGCAAAATAATCCTTTTACCGATATGTCAGGGGTGCATTTGGATTAACGGCATATACCAATCCAAACTGAAGCGGTACTTCTGCTAACGCTTTTATAGAATGCTGTGCACACAGCATAGTACATTGAAAAAGAATAATTGCTACCAAAAGATGTTTTCGAAGGTCTGTCATTTTGCTTCATTTTCAGGAACCCGTTGCGATCCTACTTTGTTTTTTATTCACGAAAGCCGTACTTTTGTCGTCCAACATCGCGGGGTGGAGCAGTTGGTAGCTCGTTGGGCTCATAACCCAAAGGCCACAGGTTCGAGTCCTGTCCCCGCTACTACAGACCCCCGACTTAACAGTCAGGGGTTTTTTATTTTCATAAACTATGCCAGTGCCGTTTAAATCAGGTTTTGTGAGTATCGTGGGTAAGCCCAATGTGGGCAAATCCACCCTGATGAACCGCCTGATGGGCGAGCAGCTTTCTATTATTACCCCTAAGGCACAAACCACGCGGCACCGGATTATGGGGATATTAAACAGCGAGGACTACCAGATTGTGTATTCGGATACCCCCGGCATCCTGGAACCACAGTATGCCCTGCATTCCGCCATGATGACCTATGTGAAAGTGTCGCTGGAAGACGCAGACGTGATTTTACTGGTAGTAGAACTGGGTGAAAAATATGATGCCCTGCTTTTTGAAAGATTTACGCGGATACAAACTCCGATTCTGTTAGTCATTAATAAAATTGATCAGGCGAAAGGAAGCCAGGTACATGACAAGATTGAGCATTGGAAAGAGCATCTTCCAAATGTTACGCAAATCATTACGGTTTCTGCCAGGGATGGTGTGAACACAAAAGAACTTTTGGACACCGTTGTCGGGATGATGCCCGAACATCCGGCTTACTTTCCAAAGGATGAGTTTACGGATCGTACGGAGCGGTTCTTTGCGTCAGAGATCGTACGCGAAAAAATTTTCCTGAATTACGAACAGGAAGTTCCGTACAGCACGGAAGTATCCATTACATCTTTTAAGGAAGAGGAAAAGATTATCCGCATTCGCGCAGAGATATATGTTGAGCGTGATTCTCAAAAAGGAATCATTATCGGCAAGGCCGGAAGTGCACTTAAGAAACTGGGAATGGATGCCCGTGCGGACATGGAGAATTTTTTCCAGAAAAAGATATTTTTAGAAACGCATGTGAAGGTTGCTGACGACTGGAGAAAGCATCAGAATAAATTAAAACACTTTGGATACTTAGAGTGATTCGTTGATTCGGTGATGGGCTAATTCGGTAATGAATCAGCTTATTAACGAATTATCGAATCAACGAATTAAAAGATTATGGCAAATATTGTAGCGATCGTAGGAAGGCCCAACGTAGGAAAATCGACCCTTTTCAACCGACTTGTTGAAAAACGGCAGGCCATTATGGATGATGAATCGGGTGTTACCCGCGACCGGCACTATGGCTATGGCGAATGGATAGGTAAGTTTTATACCGTTATTGACACAGGCGGTTATGTAACGGGTTCGGAAGACAAATTTGAAAGTGAGATCCGGAAGCAGGTAAAGATGGCGCTGGAGGAAGCATCGTGCGTGATCTTTATGGTTGATTGTGATTCCGGCCTTACCGGAATGGATAAAGATTTTGCAAACGTAGTTCGCGCCTCCAAAAAGCCAGTGTTTCTGGTTGCCAATAAAGCTGATACTACAGAAAAATCCATGCACGCAGCGGAGTTCTATGAGCTTGGCTTAGGAGAAATTTTCGCAATCTCTGCAGAAAATGGATCGGGTACCGGTGAGTTGCTGGATGCAGTTGTAACGACTTTCCAGGAAGAGGGTGTTGAAGACCCGGATGCCGGCATTCCGAGAATCTCAATTTTAGGAAGGCCGAACGTAGGTAAGTCTTCATTGCTAAACGCCTTATTAGGAACCGACAGGAGTATTGTGACGGATGAAGCGGGCACCACCCGGGATGCTATTCACTCCCGGTATAAAATGTTTGGTCAGGATTTTATATTGATCGATACGGCCGGTATCCGGAAGAAGGCCAAAGTACATGAAGACATAGAATTCTACTCGGTACTTCGCGCCTTGCGCACGCTGGAAGAAAGCGATGTGTGTATCGTTGTGATTGATGCCGAACGCAAGCTGGAAGCTCAGGATGTGACTCTTATAAGCCTGGCGCAGCGGCAGGGTAAAGGCATGGTAATTATGGTTAACAAGTGGGATTTAGTGGAAAAGGACACGAATACTGCTGAGGCCTTTAGAAAGGAAATTTTCGAAAAACTGGCTCCTATCACCTATATCCCAATAATTTTTGCCTCCGCTACCAATAAACAGCGGATTTTCCAGGTTATGGAAAAAGCGGTGGAAGTGTATAAAAACAAGACCAAAAAGGTCCCAACCTCCAAGTTAAATGACACCATGCTGGATGAGATCGCCCGTAATCCTCCACCTTCCATGAAGGGGAAGTTTATCCAGATCAAGTACATAACTCAGGTGCCAGCGCGATTTCCATCGATTGCATTCTTTTGCAATCACCCCCAGTACATTCAGCCGTCTTACGAACGCTTCCTGGAAAATCGATTGCGGGAACATTTTGACTTTGAGGGGGTGCCGATAAGACTGATTTTCAGAAAAAAATAAATTTTTTGGAGGGTACCCACCCTTTAAATACCCAATTCCTGTTATATTTGCATGATTTTTAAAAAACCTGTAAACTATGAAAAAATTATTCGCAATGTTGATGGTAGCTGCTTTCGCAGTAGCTATTGTGGCATGTGGTGGTAAGAAGGAAGAAACTGCATCAGATGTTGATACAACAACTGTTGTTGAGCCTACTCCTGCTGACACAACTGCTGCTGATACTACAGCTGCTGACACAACTGCAACTGCAGCTCAGTAATCAACCAATCGTAAAGATTGTTCCCGGGAAGGCTTTAGCGATAAAGCCTTTTTTTATTACCTGAATGTCAGGTTGAGCCTGTCGAAACCTGATTGCGGAACTAAATCGTCTTCGACAGGCTCAGACTGACACAAGTTTAATGACAGAACAACAGGTTCTTTCGACTTTACAGCACCACCTGCCGGAACGAGCCGTTCCCTACTGTCTCCAGCTTTGGCAGGAAAAACCGTTCACCTTAAAAATTGCCAAGAGCCGGCTTACCAAAGTCGGGGATTTTACAAGCAGGCGAAATGCCGAGCGTCCGCAGATCACGCTAAACGGTGACCTTAATCCATATTCATTTTTGGTAACCTATATTCACGAGGTTGCGCACCTGTTCGTGTTCCTTAATTTCAGTCGTAACACCGAACCTCATGGAGAGCATTGGAAATACGCTTTTCGGAGATTGATGAGTCCTATGCTTACACCGGAAGTCTTCCCGGAAGAGGTTCTAATCCCGCTGATGGATCACATGGAGAATCCGAAGGCTAGTTCGTTTGCAGACGTTGCACTTACAAAAGCCCTGCGGAGCTTTGATGCCGATGCGCAGACTATCGTAATTCTATCCGATGTGCCGGAGGGCAGTATCTTTAAACTGCATGACCGGTATTTTCAAAAAGGTAAGCTGAGAAGAACCCGTGTGCTCTGTAAAGAAATTAATTCGAAACGGCAATACTTGGTGCCCGCAGAAGCTGAGGTAACAGATGTTCAGTTAAGTCTCCTCTGAATCAGCCGGCTTACCAATTCGTAAAATACTTCTGGTCGTAACGTGCGCCATTGTGATATCTCCAATGTTCCGCCCATGTTCACGTACATGTCGAGCTTGTATTTCATCATTTCATCCCGGATAAAATCCGGAAACGAAACCGCTGCAATCCAGCCTTCCTCCACGTCATCAAACCACTCTTCGTAGTAACTGTCATCTGAGCCGTGAAAGTTGAGAATATTTTCACCGATCAGAATAAATTTATTTATCCCCTCGCCTGCCATCAGGTCTAACACGTTGCGCTTAAGGTGCATGATGTCATTATTGATTGCATCATTCCATTCCCCCAAAAATTCCATCACCGTAAAACCTTTTTCATAATCGGTGTAGAGAATTTTCATGTACAATGTTTCCGAGCCCATGAAATCCCATGCCGGGTCGATGTAATAACCGTAAATGGTATCGGAGTACTGATCGAAGTTGTATTGCTTTCCGTAGAAGGGAGACTGCGGATCTTTTGCCGGATTGTAATACTTGAGCCAGTTGTAGTATGGTTCAATCTGATGCATGTTTATCGATCTGCAAATTTGAAGCCTGTTTATTTAGGTATTAGGCATCAGGCATTAGGTCAATTACTTTTTATGGTTTTCTACAGCTTTGCGAACGGAGCCATGCTCTTTTAATAAAGCCTCCGCTTTTTGCTGATCAATGCCCAACTCGTCCATGATCATCCGGGTGCCGCGGTCGACCAGCTTGTTGTTGGTGAGCTGCATATCTACCATTTTGTTCCCCTTCACCCGGCCAAGTTTGATCATTACGGTTGTAGAGATCATATTGAGCGCCAGCTTTTGTGCAGTGCCGGCTTTCATGCGGGTGCTACCGGTAACAAACTCAGGTCCCACAATTATTTCAATGGGATGATCCGCTTGTTTGGCTACTGTTGAATCCGAATTGCAAACTATGCACCCTGTGATAATGTTATTCTTCCGGGCTTCCTGTAAGCCGCCTACTACATACGGTGTACGACCTGACGCTGCAATGCCGATCAAAACATCTTTATCGGAAATGTTATGCTGTTGTAAGTCTTTCCAGGCCTGCTCACCATCATCTTCCGCATTCTCCACAGCTTTCCGAATGGCTTTGTCGCCACCGGCAATGATCCCGATTACTTTATCGAATGGCATGCCGTATGTAGGCGGAATCTCAGACGCATCTAACACACCCAACCGGCCACTGGTGCCTGCGCCAATGTAAAACAGCCTTCCGCCAGCCTGCATCTTTTCGGTAATAACCACCACGAACTTTTCAATTGCCGGAATAACTTTCTCGATAGCTTCCGGCACACGTTTATCCTCCTGATTAATATTCTTCAGCAGGTCGCGTACACTCATGCGTTCCAGGTTATCGTAATGCGAAGTTGATTCGGTTGTGCTCACGCTAGTTCAAATCATTTTGGTGATACAGGGTTAACCCGGCAATCGGGTTTTCCAGAATATTCTTAACCGTGATGCCCTTGTCGTTAGCAACCTGCCTCAACAGATCACTGAAGTAAAATGCTACCGATCCGGTGAAATGCACTTTCAGCTTTTCATAGCGGTTGTACTTCATCACATTTTTTTCAAAGAACTCTGAGAAGCTATCGTACACCAGTTTATAGCAATACGGCTCTTTTACATGCTGAAAAATGAAATGCGAAAAGCTGCCTAAAAAACGGCTGGGCATTTCCTGTGTATAAACTTTTTCCAGGATTTCATCCCGATCGAACGGAAACCTTTTTTTAAACTGATCCCATAATTTCTCTGGAAGATCCTTTCGTAAATAATCCGCTACGATTTTCTTTCCGAGATACGCACCAGATCCCTCATCGCCCAGCACATAACCAAGGGAAGTTACGTTGTCGGCAATCTTCGAGCCGTCATAATAGCATGAGTTGGCGCCCGTGCCAAGAATGCAGGCAATGCCTTCTTCCTGTCCGCACAATGCACGCGCAGCTGCTAACAAATCATGCCAGATCTCAATGTGTGCTTCCGGGTAAAAGACTTCCAGTACATTGCGGATCAGCTTCCGGTTTTTATCAGATGAGCATCCGGTTCCATAATAGAATATCTTTTCGATCGGCTGCTTTACTTGAGGTACAAGCACTTCCCGAACCTCCTGATCAAATTGCTCAATGGGCTGATAGTATGGATTAAACCCAATGGTTTGTGCCTGCTCAATGTTGCCTTTGCCATCAAGGATTCTCCAATCTGTCTTTGATGCTCCGCTATCGGCTATTAGTATCATTTTATAAAATTACGAAGAACGAATGACGATTTACGAATTTGAATCTTGCTTCAACCTGCCGATGGGTTTAAATTTATCGAATACTTTTTCAGTATGCGGGGCATCTCCCAACTCGTGCGTTAAATCCTGCCCGGCCCAGTGTTCATAGTGCTTTCCATCACGCCATAAGCGTGACGTTGTTACATCATAAATGATCCCGTGTAAGGCGATCCAGATCTGAGGTTTATCCTGACCATTGCGCAGTGCCAGCTGACTCCGGGTGTAGAGTGGTAAATCTTTTGTATCGGCAGTATGCTGGTCCATTCAGGTGGTTTTGTAACGCGTTGAATTTTGGATACTTTGAGCTAAAATCAACGCCATGCAAAGTAAATACTTTATTATCGGGTTAATAGCAGTTTCGTTAGCCTGCACGTCCAAGACTGACTATAAAGCCATGTCCGATGAAAAACTTATGCAAGTGGCTGATTCACTTGCGCAAATCTGCATTATTGCTGACGGACATGTTGATCTGCCGTACCGGCTCACCGTAAAGCGCTTCAGGCTTACAAAAGAATTTTTGGGCATTCCGGTGAGCTCAGATGAAGGTGATTTTGATTATGTACGCGCAAAAAAAGGCGGCCTGGATGCTCCATTTATGTCGATCTATATTCCTACAGACCAACAACAGCCGGGCGTGGCAAAAAATCTTGCCGATTCATTAATGGATATGGTAGATGCTATTGTTAAAGAACATCCCGATAAGTTTGCGGCTGCCGGAACACCGGATGATATTATTGCCAACACAGAAGCCGGAAAAATTTCATTGCCTTTCGGGATGGAGAATGGTGCTCCGATTGAAAATGATTTATCAAACATAAAATATTTCTATGACCGAGGCATTCGCTACATCACGCTCACGCATAGCAAAGACAATCAGATTGGTGACTCCAGTGGCGATACTACACGCACCTGGGGTGGATTGAGTCCGTTTGGCATTGAGGTTGTCAAAGAAATGAATCGCGTTGGAATTATGGTAGACATCTCACACGTACATGACACTACTTTTTATGAGGTAATGAAGCTGACCAACGCTCCCTGCATTGCCTCACATTCTTCATGTCGCGTGTTTGCCCCCACGGTGAAGAGAGATATGACAGACGATATGATTAAAAAGATGGGTGAAAACGGTGGTGTCATTATGATCAATTTTTACAATGCTTTTCTTGATTCCGCGGTTGTCAATCAAAATGATCGTAATCGTAAAAAACTAAAAGCAATTCTGGATGAGCAGAAACTTACCTTTCAGGATTCGTTGGCCAAGCCGATCATCACACAATTTGAAAAAGATAACCCATCGTTAAAAACGGATGTTCAGATGGTGGCCAATCACATCGACCATGTAGTCAAGATTGCGGGGATCGATCATGTTGGAATCGGCTCGGATTACGATGGCGTGGATGGTGAACTTCCAACGGGGCTGGAGGATGTTTCAAAATACCCCAATTTGATTTTTGAGCTTTTAAAGCGTGGGTACAGCCCGGAGGATATTGAAAAAATCTGCTACAAAAATATTTTTAGGGTGTGGAACAAGGTTATTGAAGCAGCGGAAAAGCAATAATTAAGGACACATACATTTTCATACAGAAGCCGCTTTTTGAGTGGCTTCTTTTTTTTAACTTCACCAATTGATCATCGCAAAAACTTGCTTTTCTGCGTGATTACGCCTAAACCTGTTGATATGAGAAGAAGTTTACTTGTTTTTGCAGCGCTTTGCTGCGGCTATGCTTTGCAGGCTCAAAAGCTGATGAGCATTAAGGTTAAAGATCCGATAATCTGTTATGCCTCCGCAGAGAATCATCCGCACTATGTCGCACCCCCGGAAGAGTATTTGAACCGCACTAAAAATGGTGCCCGTACAAACAACGCCACCATTGAGGTAACGTATATTGGCTTTGAAACTGTTCCCCTGGCCCAAGCAGCATTTGACAGAGCGGTTGAAATTTGGGAATCAGTGCTTGAGTCTTCCGTTACCATTCATGTCGAAGTGCGTTGGGTTCCACTCGCAGCAGGGGTATTAGGATCGGCTAATTACACAAGTGCATACGCTAATTTCCCGGGAGCTCAAAAAATAAATGTTTTTTACCCGGTGGCAATTGCCGAAAAGATTACCGGCCAGGAAATGAACGGGGCCGATCAGCCTGACATTTTCGCAAACTTTAGCAGCGTCTTCGACTGGCATTTCGATCCGAATACCACACCACCTGTTGGTACGTACGACCTTACTACTGTAGTGTTGCACGAGCTAGGCCATGGCCTTGGCTTCTCAGGATCACTTCGGGTATCTGGTGGACAAGGGTTATTTGGTTTGGCAACGACCGGGGTTCCTATTATTTATGATGTCCCTGTCGAAACATCTACTGGCGCAAATCTTTTGGAAACAATTGAATCTCCGTCTACAGCCCTGGCAACTCCGCTTACCAGCAACAACTTATTCTTTGATTCACCCAACAGTAACTTAGCCAAGCTTTATGCACCCGCTACATACAATGGAGGTTCCAGCGTTAGTCACCTAGATGAATTTACGTACAACGATTCTCCAGACGAGTTAATGACGCCTTTCATTGCCGCACGGGAGCAGCTCAATCATCCAGGTCTGGCATTGGAAATGTTAAAGGATATGGGCTGGGAAACCATTCGCATAAACCATCAGAAACTATCGGGCACAGAAAATGTTGCCGGTCCCTACACAGTAACCGCTGCCATTGATGCCGATAACGGATACGATCCCGCCAGTGTAACACTTCATTACACTACCGGTTCAACCTTTACAACTGTGCAAATGATGCCTTCAGGACCGGCCAATACATTTTCAGCGGACATCCCGGGGGATGGTGCAGCTCATAATTACTTCTATTTTATTTCGGTTAAGAATAACGAGGACGTTGAATATGTTAATCCTGGCAAACGCGTGCAGCCGCTGAATCCGCAAGTTCAATTGGTATACGTTTTTGAAGTTGGGCCCGATACCCGCGCCCCGCTCATTACACACGAACAAAAACCATTTCTTCTCGACTCAGAAACCGAACTGGAAATTACAGCTGAAATCTCCGATAACACAGGCAGTCTAACCGCAGTTGTTGAGTATCTCATAAATGATGTTCCGCAAACAAATCTTCCGTTAGTCCTTACTGCCCCGGCAGAAGACTCTATTTATACGGCCACGCTCAATATCTCCGCATTGGTTGATGGCGACAAAATCAAATACCGGATTAAGGCAACTGATAATTCATCGAATCAAAATGTTGGCTACTCACCGGCTGAAAATTATTACACATTAAGCGTGGTTGGATTCGGAGAAACACAGGATTCTTATGAAACTGATTTCGAAACAGCCGCTAACGATGGTGATTTCTTCGGAACCGGTTACAGCATTATACAACCTGCTGGTTTTAGCAATCGCGCGATTCATTCAGAGCATCCGTACCTCAGTGGTGACGGGTTCCCTGGAAATGAACGCGAACTTATTTACCAGTTACGCATACCTATTCGGGTAAAGGCGGCAGATGCTACTGTAAAGTTTGATGAAATTGTATTAGTAGAACCAAATGATGCAGGGTCAGTTTTCG
>Ga0209175_10000102_pt1 | contig 58707 bp, 47 predicted proteins | sample JI91814C2DNA_FD_187506 | JGI IMG/M metagenome (GOLD analysis project Ga0209175, IMG submission 187506) | Wastewater effluent complex algal communities from Wisconsin, to seasonally profile nutrient transformation and Carbon sequestration -... | ecosystem: Engineered > WWTP > Effluent > Algae...
AATGGGTGTTGGGGATGGTGTTGGGGATGGTGTTGGTGTCGATTCGGGAATGGGTGTTGGGGATGGTGTTGGGGATGGTGTTGGGGATGGTGTTGGGGAGGGTGTCGGTGTTGTATCAATAATTGTGATAACCGCGTTAGTAATTGTCCCCAAACTCGCGTTATTGCTGGGAGAATTTAAAGTCAGATTAAAATTTTCATTTCCTTCTACTAAGACATCATCCAAAATGGGAATCGTAAAAGTTTTACTGGTTTCACCAATAGCAAAATTTAAAGTTCCTGATTGGGCTTGATAGTCATTATTTTCATTGGCGGTTCCCTCCGTGGTATTATAACTGATACTTGCTGCAATATCGCCACTGGTACGATTTACTGTAATGGTAACATTTCCCCCATTTTCATTAACCTGATAAGTGGCGGTGCTTAAATTAAATTCACCGGGATCTTTCACTATAATACTGAGAGGAATCGTCGGGTTTGTCCTCGCGGTATCTCCGTTGCTGTTTTCCTGGGAAGTTGCAGAAATGTTGAGGTTAATTATACCACTTAATGATGATTTTAGGGTTAAGCCTGTCAGGTTTTCTGGTGTTAATTTCCAGATTTTATTCCCTGTATTTGTTCCCGCGGATAACGTGGCGGTTTCCGGTACTCCATCAATAATAATTTCTGAGATAATTTCGGAGCCGTCATTATCTACTAATGCAGGTGTAATGTTAAGCCCGATCGCGTCATTGATTAAGCCGGCGTTATTATTAACATTGACATGAGGAGCATCGGCAACGGGATTAACTTCAAGCGCGATCGATTCCATTAAACTTTTCGGATCTGCCGTAGTATTAGTGATACCATCATCAGTGACACTCCATTTAAAATTAGCAGTACCGCTGGCATGAGCCACAGCCAAAAACTGCATTCCTTGAATTTGGGATAATGTATAATTACCCGTTTTCACAATCGTCACACCATCAGCTAAGACAATATTACCTAAACTAATAGGCGGAATTTCTATGACTTGATATGTTAAATTTTGATGAGTTTCATTAATACCCGGACTATAGGAGAGGGTACTTAAACCGAGAGATGTTATGCCACTATCTTCATCAATTATTAAAGGGTTAACATTTCCCGTAATACGAAGGGGAGGATCGTTAACTTCAGTAATGTTAATGGTAAAAGTTTGGGGAGCAGAAGTATCCACTCCATTATTTGTACCGCCATCATCTTTTAATTTTACAATAACATTAGCCGTTCCCGAAACATTAGACGCGGGAGTATAAGTTAAATTGCCATTCTGATCAATTTCAGGTTGAATACTAAATAAACTATTATTGTTATTACTCACCTCAAAAGTCAGAGATTGACTAAATTCATTCGTTGCGCCTTTAGATAAATTTTTCGCCCAATTATTAACGGTTTGAGTACCCCCGTCTTCATTCACCGTTTGATTGTTACCAGGTGTAAAAGAGGGTGCATCATTAACCGGATTAACTGTAATATTTGCCTTAGTCGTTGTTGAGCTAAACGCGGTACTACCACCATTATTAGAAGTATCTACCCCTGTAGTACCACTCAGTTTATTATCGGAGGTATCCCAAGCTCGAAACGTAATACTCGGTTCACTATTACTGACACTATAATAGTCTGAATTAGGCACAAAGCGAATTTTAGGCTCCGCGGTTTTTACCGCGACTCGTTGCAATTCAAAACTCGCAGATGCAGAGGTGGTATTGTCTCCCAAAAAGAGGAAATTAGGCGTTTCATAGGGATCTGGACTTCCCGTAAAAGCACTATAATCTCGCAGAGCGCGATCGCGTAAAATTGCTGTACCATTGCGATAAAGACTGAATTTATCACCGAAAACAGATAGCTCATAACTAGCCATTGTGTTTGTATAACCACTTCCCCCAATAACACGATCTAATGATAAAGAATTAGGATCATGAGTAAAAAGAGTACCCGCCGGATCTGCCACGCCAGTACCATCCCTTTGTACCCAAATTTCGTTATCCCAAAAAGCTAATTCGACTCCCTTTTTCCCATCTGAACTAATTGCAATTACGTTAAAACCAGCTCTGTCAGAGAGTCCGTCATTATTCTTATCACTGGTAGAAAAAGAATGATTTTCACTATTGATTTTAACATCAAAACGGATACTATAACCCCGATTCCGATCTAAAGTGGGAAATGTCGTGCTATAACCCGTATAAATATTCTGATTAACAGTGCTATCTAATGTGATTGAACTACCCTTCAACGCTTGAGTTGCACCAGACAAATTTACAAAAGTTAAATTTTGATTACCCGGTGGTATTCCTAATTGTCCCGTGTAAAGAGATGTCCAACCCAATACCGTCGCATTTGTATTAGATGTGTTTGGATTAAAGTCTGTCCAATTAGTGCCACTATCAAGGGAATATTGCCATTTTCCATTAGTGTTATCTACTCCTGTAATGGCAATTCCTTGAGGATCATTGTTGATATCAGAAATTAAACCATTAATTAAACTCGATAAGGGAGTTCCCGTGTTATTAGTATTAGAGATATCTTCATTAATCGCGGTGAAATTTGGTGAAACTGAATTATTTAAAACCGGTGCGGCATAATGACTTCCTAAATCACCAAATGTATCCTGGGGAAATCCCTGCCATTGTAAACTAGGATTGAAGGTATCATTAGGATTCGTATCTCCTTGTGTCACATTTCGATCGCGACGTAGAGTATTATTTTGGGTACTGATTAATCCCGTTCCCCACTCAGTACCGGGATCGAAACCAATTTGCCCAATAACATCAAGTATGGTTGTGCCTTTCCGCAGTACAATTGTATCATTACCATTAAACCAACTAAATTGATTTGTATCAAGTTTATCCGCTTGATTGATAATAGCTTGATTCGTATTATTATTAAGTGCTATAACGTAAACATCGCCATTGGCTACCACTCCCGTTAAGTTGAAAGTTACATCGGGAGTGCTTTTACCATTAAAATATATATCAACCGCGTAGTTTCCTGCGGTTAAGTCGATCGCGGCTCCTGTGCCGTTGTAAAATTCAAGCGCTTTGTTATTGCCACTACCTTCAATATATTCGGAAATTAATAGATCATTCGGAGCCAAAACGTGAGCATAAGTTTGCATTACCTCAGTCTCAAATACTAACGGTGTTTCAATTTGTCCGATCGCGACTTCTAAATTCCAATTACCACCTTGAGACGAGCTACCTGTGCGATCGCGTGACGCGGCAATATTAGCACCCGTTAATTGACTTAATTGTTGTAAAAAAGCTAGTCCACCTTTCTCACTCAAAATTTCGGACACCTCTGCCGCAATATTACAACCATAAAGAAGAATATCCGCACCAAATTTTAAGGCGTTTTGCCATTGTTGCAACTGGGGAATATACCCGTTTAAATTATAAGCATTTAACCAAATCGAACCCAGTTGAATACTTCCGGGTTTACCATGAGAGATAATATGAATACTGGTTATATTGTCGCGACTTACCAGGGTTTCTGTAATTTTTTTGACCCCATTTTCTGTGGGTTTCAGTATAATAACTTCGGTGTTTGGTGTAATACCATCAATCAGTTTTTGAGCGTCAGGAAGATTAGGATTAATAAAGGCAATTTGTTTGGAGATCGCGCTTATACAGTTGATCATAGGAGCTTCCCAGGATACTCTAACTTTGTCCTCTCCTGATGATAACCAATTTCCGTGTCGATTTCCCCACCAATGCCAAATTATTATCCCATTGATTTTTTTGCCCGTTTAATATACTTTTCACTTCGCGGCTGTGATTTATATCACAAAGGTCAAAAAAAACGCGATCGTGTAGAATTTTTGATACCTAACCTCCCCAATTGTAGGGGCGGTGCCCCCGTGCCCGCCCCACTCTTAGTCCGGTTAAATAAACCCTAGGGGTGGGTGAGCCAATATCTTAACTAGAAACAAGATATCCGGTAAACTCGCCCCTCCTCAATATGATAATTAATCAACCGGAATTGATCTGAAATGATATTAGGTTTCAGTTTTTTATCTAATACCTAAGATATTTCTAATATTCTTACTAAAAATGCCCATTCATCGGCTATTTCTTCGATGATTTTTGTCGTGGGTTTTCCCGCACCATGTCCCGCTTTTGTTTCGATGCGAATTAAGACGGGATTTTCCCCTTGATGCGCTTCTTGTAATGCCGCGGCAAATTTAAAACTATGGGCGGGCACTACGCGATCGTCGTGATCGGCTGTGGTGATCATTGTGGCAGGATACGCGATTCCGGGTTTTAAATTATGCAAGGGAGAATAAGCATAAAGGGCTTTAAATTCTTCGGGCTCTTCGGGGGAACCATAATCAGATGTCCATGCCCAACCAATGGTAAATTTATGGAAACGTAGCATATCCAAAACCCCTACGGCTGGTAATGCTGCCGCGAATAAATCTGGCCGTTGTGTCATACACGCGCCTACTAATAATCCTCCATTACTTCCACCCGCGATCGCGATTTTTTTCGAGGAAGTATATTGATTTTCAATCAACCATTCCGCGCCCGCAATGAAATCATCAAAAACATTTTGTTTGTGCAGTTTTGTCCCGGCTTGATGCCATTCTTCACCATATTCACCACCGCCACGAATATTGGCAACCGCGTAAACTCCTCCTAATTCCATCCAGACTAAAAGACTGACAGAAAAAGTAGGAGTGATGGAAACGGCAAAACCACCATAAGCATAGAGATAAGTGGGATTATTGCCATCTAGTTTTAACCCTTTTTTATGGGTAATAAACATCGGAATTTTTGTGCCATCTTTACTCGCGTAAAATACCTGTTTTGTTTCGTAATCATCGGGGTTAAAATCTACCTTGGGTTGACGATAAATTGTGCTGGTATCCGTTACCATATCATAACGATAAATGGTATTTGGAGTGGTAAAACTGGTGTAACTATAGAAGGTTTCGGTGTCATGACGTTTGCCCGCAAATCCCCCCGAGCTTCCGATGCCCGGTAACGCGACTTCACGCAGAAAAGTTCCATCCAAATTGAAGATTTTAATCTCGGTTTTGGCATCTTTGAGATAGGAGGTGACAAATTGATTATTGAGAATCCCAACACCTTGTAAAGTTTCCACCGCTTCTGGGATAATTTCGGTAAACCCTCCTTCATTGCTTCCCTGACTGAGGGGCGACTTAGGTGGGTGATTAATATTAATGGAAATCACACGACTACGGGGAGCATCTAAATCTGTTTCTAACCAAAATAGAGGGCCGTCATTATCAATGAGACTAAAATTAGCCTCAAATTCATTGATTAATTCGATAACGGGTGAGTCAGGTTTAGTTAAATCTTTATAAAAGAGCAGATTTTTGGGATCAGTCCCTCGCCAAACGGAGATAATTAAATAATTACCATCTTCGGTAACAAAGCCATTAAAACCCCATTCTTTTTGATCGGGACGCTCATAAATTAAAATGTCCTCACTTTGAGGTGTTCCTAATTGATGATAGAATAGCTTTTGGTAGTAATTAACATCCTCTAGTTTTGTTTGTTGATTGGGCTCATCGTAGCGACTATAAAAGAATCCTTTATGATCATGAGTCCATGATGCACCGGAGAATTTGATCCATTTTAAATGATCGCTTAAATCTTCTCCTGTTTCAATATCACGCACTTTCCATTCTTGCCAATCGGAACCGGAAATTGATAATCCATAGGCCATAAATTTGCCATTTTCACTAATGGAAATTCCGGCTAATGCTACAGTACCATCTTCTGATAGGGTATTGGGATCGAGAAGCACTTTGGGTTCGTCATCTAGGGATTTTAAGGTGTAAAGCACTGATTGATTTTGTAAGCCGTCATTTTTATAATAAAAGTAGCGATCGCCTTCTTTAAAAGGGGTTCCATACTTTTCATAATCCCAAAGTTGAGTGAGACGTTGTTTGATTTTATCGCGTGCCGGAATTTGATTAAGATAGGCAAAGGTGACTTTATTTTGTGCTTCTACCCAAGCTTGAGTTTCTGGGGTGTCGGGGTTTTCTAACCAACGATAGGGATCGGCAATTTTTACACCATGATATTCGTCAATTTGATCGACTTTGGCTGTGGTAGGATAAACTAATGATTCCATTTTGATATTTTTTCAGTATTGGGATAAGAAACAAATTATGAGAAACCGGGTTTCTTGGGTGCGCGACTCAGGTTAATGGTTTATCTGCCATTATAATACCTTCACCTTTGAGGAAAAATGCCTTGATTCGTAGGTTGGGTTGAGGCTGTTACCTAATATAGCAATCCCAACTGAGTCGTAACAGCACGAAACCCAATATCTTTGTTGGGTTTCGCTACGCTCAACCCAACCTACACCCAACTTGAAAAGTAGGTTGGGTTGAGGCTCCAAAGCCAATATCTTTGTTGGGTTTTGCTACGCTCAACCCAACCTACACCCAACTTTGAGGAAAAATGCCTTGAAAAGTAGGTTGGGTTGAGGCTGTTACCTAATATAGCAATCCCAACTGAGTCGTAACAGCACGAAACCCAATATCTTTGTTGGGTTTCGCTACGCTCAACCCAACCTACACCCAACTTGAAAAGTAGGTTGGGTTGAGGCTCCAAAGCCAATATCTTTGTTGGGTTTTGCTACGCTCAACCCAACCTACACCCAACCGACAAAAAATGGCGAAGGTATTGCTATGACAAACCCGGTTTCTAGTGTAGCGCGATCGCGTTTTTTTTGTAAATGGGATGTATCCTCTAAATTTAAGGAGGTTGATTAATCTTCATAATATTCACCATCCTCTCTTCTGCGAGTAAATAAGTAATTACGGTTGCTTGTCGCGGGGGCTGGTTTTTCTGAGGCAATTTTTTCGATAGTAATGCGCCAAGTCCCCCCATCAATATTGTCGGTAAGACTTTCGGGAAATCGGAATTTTTCACCCCCTTTTAACTCAATTTCATAAGTCACTTGAATGAGTTTTCTTTTCATCTTTAATACTCTCAGCCAATAATCGTTAATATTTAGACTGCTCTATCAAAAATTAAATACAGTACGGGGACAGCCGCGGCACAAAATCCCATAAATCCCACTAACCCAAATAATAACCCATAAAGAAGGGCTTGATCGCCCTTGTCTTTGGTGAATTGTACGATGAAATAACAGTAACCATAACAAGCAAAGAAGAAAATGACAATGAACGCGGTAAAGTAATATTGCATAAAAATTACCTTGAGTTTAGTTAGGAGCGCGATCAGGAAACCACACGCGATCGCGCTCCTTTGTAATTCTATCGTAATTTGCTAAGATTGTTAATAGATATTTCAAGGAATCTTGATGTTAACAACTCTCTCTCTTACCCCAAATCAAATTGCCTCTGGGTTTCACGCGCTTTCCGATCCCCTCCGCGTACAAATTCTGGAACTTTTACGCGAGCAAGAATTATGTGTCTGCGAATTGTGCGATCGCCTTTGCGTGCCCCAATCTAAACTTTCTTTCCACCTCAAAACCCTTAAGGAAGCCGCGATCGTCCGTAGTCGTCAAGAAGGTCGTTGGATTTATTATAGTCTTAATCTTGCCCAATTTCTCGCCCTGGAAGAGTACCTCGCGCAATATCGCCGTCTCAGTACCCTCCTCCCGGCGCGCCCCTGTCAATAGCCCCACTCCATCAATATTTCTTAATGAAAATTTAATCTAATTTAACATTCCTTAAATTGTCACATCAATTTTTTTTGATATAATGTAAGAGTCCAGCCAAAAATCGCATAGGGATCAGACTCGTGAATTGGAAAAAAACGCCGAAGCTGATTACACTTAGTATATTAGTGGGATCGCTTAGTAGCAGCACTTGGCTAACTGGCTGTGCCACGCAAGTAGAACCAAAACAGCCCGAAGGGATAAAAATAGACGGTTCAAGCACCGTTTATCCGATTACTAATGCAGTGGCAAAAGAGTTTAAAAAAACGCAAAACAAGCCGATTTCAATGACAGTGGAATTTTCGGGAACGGGAGGGGGCTTTAAAAAATTTTGTGCAGGACAAACCGATATTAATAATGCTTCGCGTCCCATCCGTCCAGAAGAAATAAAAGCTTGCGATAAAAGGGGTATTCGTTATTATGAATTACCAGTAGCTTTTGATGCTTTAACAGTAGTTATTAATCCCAAAAATGACTGGGCTAGAAATATAAAAATTACCGAGTTAAAGAAACTTTGGGAACCATCGGCTGCCCCAAAAATTACACGATGGAATCAAATTCGACCCGAATGGCCGAATCAACCGATTACTTTATATGGGCCGGGCAAAGATTCAGGGACATTTGATTATTTTACAGAGGCGGTTGTGGGAGAAGCAAAGGCAAGTCGCACTGATTATATAGCCAGTGAAGATGATAATATTTTAGTCAACGGAGTGAATCGCGATCCCAATGCTTTAGGTTATTTTGGTTTTGGTTATTATCAGGACAATTTAAGTAAATTAAAAGCTCTCCCCATTGACAATGGTTTAAGACCAGTGTATCCTTCTCGTGATACGGTACAGTTATCACTGTATAAACCTCTAGCACGACCTCTTTTTATTTACGTGAGCTTTAACTCGGCTCAAAATAAAGAAGAAGTTCGAAATTTTGTGGAATTTTACCTGAAAAAAGCCCCTCAAGTTGTGGAAACAGTGAATTACATTCCTTTGCCAAAGGAAGGGTATCAAATGATTTACAAGCACTTCTATAATGGCAAAGTGGGAACGGTGTTTGCTGGCAAGGCACGGTTGGATTTAACTATTCAGGAGTTATTGCAACAAGAAGCAAAATTTACGACGGAAAAATAAACGATAACAAAGGAGGTGAGTGATTGGCTCCAGCTACCTTGTTTTTTACTGTTATTTCCCCAGGTGAAAAATCTATGAAAATGAAGTGAATTCCCCAACAGTTTTCCTTTCTTGATCGCGCTCTTACCTATAGATATTTCTCTCGATGCTCCTTTTGGAACTTTTACGCGAGCAAGAATTGTGTGTCTGCGAATTGTGCGATCGCCTTTGCGTGCCCCAATCTAAACTTTCTTTCCACCTCAAAACCCTTAAGGAAGCCGCGATCGTCCGTAGTCGTCAAGAAGGTCGTTGGATTTATTATAGTCTTAATCTTGCCCAATTTCTCGCCCTGGAAGAGTACCTCGCGCAATATCGCCGTCTCAGTACCCTCCTCCCGGCGCGCCCCTGTCAATAACCCTACTCCATCAATATTTTTTAATCTATTTTCCACTTAATTTACCTTTTTTTCCGTTAATTCATCAATTTTTTTTGATATGATGGAAGTCAACCCCCAGGGTTAAGACTGATTTATTCTGCCACAGCCTCCTGTGTCAAGAGTCCGTGACTCATCTCACAAATCAAGAGATGTGAGTGAGAGTTAAGCACACTTAATATAAATTAGTGAAAACACAGGGGGAAGGGATCGCGAGGGGACAGTGGAAGAGTTCGCGATCGCGTGTTGTATTTGATCACAGAAAACAGAAGGAGATGTATTATGTCAACACTGAAAACTCATGTAGCCCTGAATGTCAACAACATGGAAAAATCGGTGCAATTTTATCAGGCAATGTTAGGGGTAACACCTGTGAAAAATAAGGGAGATTACGCGAAATTTGATATCACGAATCCACCGTTAAATTTAACCCTAAATCTGAGTAAGGAAATTAAGTCGGGTGGAGCCTTATCTCATTTAGGGATTCAGGTAGAAAGTAGTGAAGATGTCAAAGCCGCGATCGAGCGTTTTCAAGCCGCGGGTTTAGCATTAGAAGTGGAAGATAATACCGAATGCTGTTACGCGTTACAGGATAAAGTATGGGTAACAGATCCCGACGGCAACCGATGGGAAGTTTTTGTTGTCAAAGTTGGCGATACATCCCCAGAAAAAAATATTAATTCTCCCGTTAGCGCGATCAAAACTTGTTGTGCTTAAAGGAATGGAAATTAAATAACTTGACTATTGGGTTGGTAGTTTCGCCTATATGTGGCCCAAAGCAGGCAAGATGCCTGCACTACTTTATTAATTTTTCATTTCTAAGCAGAAGCAAAACAGCTTTTTAGTGTTATTGACGAAGGTAAAACATCCATGAAACTGAAACGCATTGCCCAACAATTATCATTTCTTGATCGTTATCTTACCCTATGGATATTTCTCGCGATGATTATAGGGGTATCCATCGGTTATTTATTTCCGGGTGTCGAAGGATTCATCAATAAATTTCAAGTAGGGACTACTAATATCCCTATTGCCATTGGTTTAATTTTAATGATGTATCCACCCTTAGCCAAAGTACGATATGAAGAATTAGGAGATGTCTTTCGCAATACCAAAATATTAGGGTTATCCTTAATCCAAAATTGGATTGTTGGCCCAATTCTCATGTTTATCTTAGCCCTGGTATTTCTACATAATTATCCTCAGTATATGGCAGGATTAATTATGATTGGATTAGCCCGTTGTATCGCGATGGTTATTGTTTGGAGTGATTTAGCTAAGGGCGATCCCGAATATACCGCGGGTTTAGTGGCATTTAACAGTATTTTCCAAGTCTTGTTTTATAGTGTTTATGCCTGGTTTTTCATTACCATTTTACCGCCGATATTTGGATTGAAAGGCAGTGTGGTATCGATCACCATTGGGGAAATTGCCCTCAGTGTGTTTATTTATTTAGGGATTCCTTTCTTAGCCGGATTTTTCACTCGTCTTTTCTTAGTCAAAGCCAAAGGGAAAGACTGGTATCACCAGAAATTTATTCCCAAAATTAGCCCTTTAACTCTGATCGCGTTATTATTTACCATCGTTGTCATGTTTAGTTTAAAGGGTAATTTAATTGTCCAAATTCCCAAAGATGTGATTCGCATCGCGATGCCTTTAATCGTCTATTTTATCGTCATGTTTTTAGTAAGTTTTTACATGGCATGGCGTATTAAGACTGATTACGCGAAAGCTGTCAGTTTAGCATTTACCGCCGCGAGTAATAATTTTGAATTAGCGATCGCGGTTGCCGTTGCCGTCTTTGGAATTAACTCAGGAGCCGCCTTTGCCGCGGTGATTGGGCCCTTAGTCGAAGTCCCTGTGTTGATGAGTTTAGTTAATGTCGCATTCGCGATCGAAAAGAAGTATTTTAAACCTTCTTTTGATCCTGCTTCCTCATAATAAGAAACCGGGTTTCTTCAGCAAACGCGTTATTTTCTGCCATCATCTGAAGTCAGAAACCCGGTTTCTTTAGCCCTTACCCCTTATTACCCATTACCCGTGCAGAAACCGGGTTTCTTCAGCAAACGCGTTATTTTCTGCCATCATCTGAAGTCAGAAACCCGGTTTCTTTAGCCCTTACCCCTTACCCTTACCCGTGATGAAAAAAGTCATGTTTGTGTGCAAAAAAAATTCTTGTCGTTCCCAAATGGCGGAAGGATTTGCTAGAATATTAGGAGAGAATAAAATCTCGGTAACAAGTTCGGGTTTAGAAGCTAGTCGGGTTCATCCTACAGCAATTGAAGTCATGTCGGATGCCGGAATTGATATCACTATTCAATCTTCTAAACCTTTAAGTGATTTTCAGGCAGAAGATTATGACGCGGTAATTTCTTTGTGTGGTTGTGGGGTGAATTTACCTGAAGAATGGGTGACTCAAGAGGTGTTTGAAGATTGGCAATTAGATGATCCTGATGGCAAACCTCTTGAGACATTTTATCGGGTACGCGAGGAAATTAAACAACGGGTGGAAATCTTAATTGCATCTTTAACAAAAGGAGAAACTGTATGACTTCCATTAAAGTCGAAATTATGGGATCGGGTTGTCAAAAATGTCGTCAATTAGAAGAAAATGCCAGAAGCGCGATCGCGTCTCTGGGAATTGAGGCAGAAGTGCAACATATTACGGATCAGATAGAAATAGCTAAACGGGGAGTAATGAGCACTCCCGCTTTAGCGGTTAATGGGAAAATTGTTAGTAAGGGAAAAGTGATTTCTCCCGAACAAATTCAACCCTTATTAACGGTATAAATTTCATTACTGAAGTAGGGTAGGTTTCCTGGTGATTTTTTCCCACGCGCCTATCCTAAAACTTCGGATACAATTTCAGGATATTACGATGTTTGATCTATTTTATCCCTTTGATTGGTTAGCCACCCAAATTGTTACCAAACTTTTAGGTTTACCCCTAAAATCTCATTTGGGATCTAGCCTTCATTTCTTTTTTTATGATGTCCCTAAAGTTCTCACTTTACTTATTACGATTAGCTTTATTGTTGGCACAATTCAAAGTTTTATACAACCGGAAAAAGTGAGAGATATTTTAGGTGGTAAACGCACGATTTTTGGTAATATTCTCGCAGCATTGGTAGGAATTATAACACCTTTTTGTTCCTGTTCTGCGGTTCCCCTATTTATTGGGTTTCTCGAAGCGGGGGTCCCCCTGGGTGTCACTTTTTCTTATTTGATTTCTGCGCCAATGGTGAATGAAGTCGCGGTAATTTTACTCTGGGGTTTATTTGGCTTAAAAGTGACGTTAATGTATATTGGATTTGGGGTTATTTTAGCGATCGCGGCTGGTTTTATCATCGGATTAATGAAATTAGAAAACTGGGTAGAGCCCTTTGTCTGGGAATTACAAAAAAATCGTCAAAATTCCCTAGATGATCCCAATAATTTTACCATGAAAATGACATGGAAAGAACGTATCGAGGAAGGCCAATATTCCGCGACGGAAATTTTTAAATCCGTTTGGCCCTATGTGGTTGGCGGCATCGCGATCGGCGCGAGTATTCATGGTTATCTCCCTGGGGATTTTATTACTCAAGTCGCGGGAAAAGATAACTTTTTTGCCGTTCCCATTGCTACCGCGATCGGAGTTCCTTTATATGCTAATATTGCCGGAGTTTTACCCATTACCGAAGCCTTAGTTAATAAGGGAATGCCTCTCGGTACGGTGTTATCATTTACAATGGCTGTTACAGCCTTATCTTTACCCGAAATGGTAATTCTTCGTAAAGTATTACGTCCTCAACTTCTCATCACTTTTGTCACCCTTGTTACCCTGGGGATAATTAGTGTTGGTTATCTATTTAATGCCATTCTCTAGTTCATATTTCACTTATAGCATAAGGAAGACAGTGCTATTTCATTCTAAATATGTCTTTGAGTGTGTTGAGGCTAAAACCAGCACGATGTTGGGCTTGAGCAATGTTCTGAAAGCCAGTGTCACGATATAAATTGAGTGGAAACTTGCGCGCAAAACCGTGCGTTTTTCCAGAGGAAGATGCCCTTTATTGATGTGTTTTCGCGTCTGTTGCGCTGGAAAGTTCGCGACGATACGGCCTCAATTCCCCCACATCCCCAAGAGCAGGGTAAGCGATCGCGCCACAACTCCCCTACCGACACACTAAAGAGCGCGATCGGCTAAAATCTTGATTTTCCCTAGTAATTCTAATCAAAAATCCTCAAGCTTCATTTCCCGATTCAGCATTAGGAAATCCCTCAGCAACATCGGACTCTAATTTAATAATTGTATCGCCAAACTTTTTCCGTTTAGCTCCCATTTTTCTAAGGTTTAAACTTTTTAAATCCTATTCATCTCTAAGTTCATCTTCCATTGTTTTAACCCTCTTGATAAGCTTGTCTTTCTTGTTGTGTAACTTGTCTAGCACTAATAATTATAATTATATCTCCTCTTTCGGTATAAGAAACCAATAAAATATGACTTTTTGATGATTCTCCTATGATAGATAATATAGTGTTGACCTTTCAGAAGTCAAACTTGTGGCACAGGCATCTTGCCTGTGACGGGCTCAGAGCCCTGCATTTACATCTCAAATGAAATTGCTATATAACGATGTTCATCTTCAGAATGATCAGGATCATAAAAATAAACATAGAGGGGATCATCGAAAACGGTTTGAGCTTCTTCAAATGAAATACTATGTTTAGATAAATTAGATTTTGCTTTTGGTTTATCCCATTCAAATTCCATACATATAATTAAATTTTAGATAAAGTAATTATAACCTTACCAGACGCGATCGTGCCTCAATTCCCCCACATCCCCAAGAGCACGATACCTAGGGTAAGGGACGCGATCGGGCCTCAATTCCCCACATCCCCAAGAGCACCATACCTAGGGTAAGGGACTGTATCGTGTGGGAGAAAAGGACGCGATTGGGAGAAAAGGACGCGATCGGGCTCTTGGGCTAGGTTTTTGAGTAATTCCCAGAGTTGGGAGGTTTGTTGGGGGTTTAGGGGTATGCCGAGTTTTGCTCTTTCTTGACTTTGTTAGTCCTATTGTGTTAAGATGGGTTAAATATTTTCCAGTAATATCTTTGTTTTGTTATTTTATTGTAAAGGGTATGTTTTGGGAGTTACTGGTAAACAGAATAAACGCGAAAGGTCAATTATGAGCTAACAAAAAGGCTATATGTAAAGTGGCTACTCTCCCTAAAATAAGCTCTAATTACCACTGAAGTAAATAAAAAAAGGATTAAATCAAATTCATGCTGATTGAGTTTCAAGTTGGTAATTTTCTGTCTTTCAAAGAGACAGTCGCTTTCAGCATGGTTGCATCTAACATTAACAGTCAAGATGCCGAATTGGATACCAATAACGTATTTTCAATTAAGGAAGAATTAAGATTACTTAAAACCAGTGCTATTTATGGTGCTAATGCCAGTGGCAAAAGCAATCTAGCTAAAGCCTTTGGTTTTATGAAAAGCTTTGTTATTAATTCTTCTAAAGAAATGCAAATAACAGATCCTATTGACGTTGCACCTTTTCGACTAAATATAATAACAGAAAAACAACCTTCATTTTTTGAAATAACTTTTTATCTCCATCAAAAAATTTATAGATATGGCTTTAGTGTATCTCAGGAGCAAATTATGGAGGAATGGTTATTTTGTACTCCGAAATTACAAGAGTATCAACTATTTAAAAGAAATCAAAATAAATTTAAAATCAGTTCTAAATTTTTTCAAGAAGGATTAAATTTAGATGAGAAGACTAAACCCAATTCTCTTTTTCTTTCTGTTTCCGCACAATTTAACGGTAAAATTTCTACACAAATTGTCAAATGGTTTGCTAATCTACAGGTGATTTCAGGTTCAGGTACTTATGATAATCTGTATAAAAGGTTAACTCTAAAATCTTTTGAATCTCCCCAAATGAGAGGCGAAATTATTAAACTGGTTAAAGATTTAGACTTATCAATTCAAGATATTAATATTACGAAGGAAAAAGTTTCTTCGGAAAATTTACCCTTATCTATACCCGATGAGTTAAAAACTATAATTCTACGGGCATCTTCTGGTGAATTGTCTAGTATTCAAACATCTCATGCCAAGTATAATGAGAAGGATGAAGTAATTGGATTTGAGAAATTTGACTTAGAAGAAAATGAATCGGAAGGCACAAAAAAATTATTTTATTTTTCGGCTCTGCTTTTAAATGCTTTAAGAAATAGTCAAATTTTAGTGATAGATGAATTGGATGCAAGATTACATCCGATTATTACGCATAAAATTATTCAGTTATTTAATTCAAATAATTATAATCCCAAATCAGCACAACTAATTTTTATGACTCATGATACGAATTTATTAAATCCTAATTTATTTGGAAGTAGATTATTAAGGCGAGATCAAATCTGGTTTACAGAAAAAAATCAACAAGGCGCAACAGATTTATATTCTTTAGTGGAATATGATATTGAAGAAGATGCTCCTTTTGAGTCAGATTATATTCGTGGAAAATATGGAGCAATTCCCTTTGTGGGTAACTTTATCCAACTTTTATCTAATTAGGAAAAATGTCTAAACAAAGTCAAAAACGTTACGAGAGAAAAAGCAATGTTAAACCTACACGAAAAAGGTTTCTTATTGTTTGTGAAGGAGCGGAAACTGAGCCCAATTATTTTAAATCCTTTCAGACAATAGGTAGAGACACTAAAACTGTACATATTGATATTATTCGAGCAGGAGCGGTAGGAATCACAGTAGTAAAAGAAGCTAAAAAACGAAAAGAGCAAGATGGTTATTATGCCGAAGATGAAGTTTGGTGTGTTTTTGATAGAGATGGGAAGAAAGAAAACAATAATCAGCAAAATTTTAATGAAGCTATTAGATTAGCTATGGAAAATCAATTAAATTTAGCGATTTCTAATGATGCGTTTGAATTATGGTATTTATTACATTATGAATATTATGAAAGTGAAACCCACAGAAGTAATCTAAAGGAAATGTTAAGCTCAAAAAAAAGGCTAGGTGAGAAATACGAGAAAAATTCTGAAGATATGTATGAAAAACTGAAAGAGAAACAGTCTAATGCGATTAAATATGCTAAAAAACTTTGGTTAAGTTATGCTGATGCACCTGTAGATAATACAGAGAAATTACCAATAGATGAAAGACTAAGAAGACACAATATCAATCCATCAACAACCGTTTATCAATTAGTGGAAAAACTGAATGCCGTCATTTTTCCGTCCAAATAAATCGCGATCGATCTTTCGTTAGGTTATTCTCCTGTAATATGTTGTTTTCGTTATTTGCCAGAAAAGACGATTTATAGATTATGATTTCAATAGGGTAGTTATTTGAGGTAAGTTACTATGATTACAAAAAAAATGATTGAAGAGAAACTAGAAAATCTAACGGAAGAACAACTTAATCAACTTTATGGAGTGATTTTAAAATTAATTATTGCCTAAAATGCCGTGAAAAATACTGGTATGGTTCAAGGTTTAATTGTGGTTTCTAATGATAGGGATTTATCCAGAGTTGAGGGTTTAAGTTTAGAGAATTGGGTAGAGTTATAAGTTTAAGCTTTTTGGGAATTTTTAAGAGCAATCGCTTTATAATTGTAGAGTGCGTCAAGCCAAAAATTGATTAAATTTTTAAGTGGAAAATCTAACGCACTCTACTTTTTTCAATAGCTAAACAAGAAATGTTTTGACAGAACAATTATTTAAGGGAGAGGGATTCTAGTTTACTACGGAAGGTATTAAGATCAGCGATCGCTTGATCAATTACAATCATGGGTTTACTCAAATTTTGTTGTTCTTGATTTAAAATACTGCGAATATTTTGCACCGCTTCTTCAATACCTTGTCTCACTCTTGATGCAATTTGATCTCGAATATTACTCGCAGCAATATTAACAGCTTCATCTACTGCATATTCGAGTTCTTGTTTAATTTCTCGTTGTTTTTTATCCCCTTTTAACCACCGACGAAGAGCCACTAAAAGAGCCGACCCAACGGGAGTAAGAAATGCTCCAGCTAAGGCAGCTAATACAGCATCAAAAGTGAGAATAGTCAAAATATCTTTTAGTACCTCACTTTCAATTTTCTTGACCGCAGAATTAATGGCATTATTAAGAGATACCGTACTATCACCAATAGAACCAGTGCTAACAGAAGCAGTAAAAGCAGACAATTTTTGCAATAATTGTGGATTTGCTCCTGATAATTCTAAACGATATGTAGAAGAAATTAACGAGGATAAAGTTCCCGCTTCTTGTTGGACAATAGCTTTAATTTTACCAAAGTCAACCCCTTGTTTTATTAAATCCCGAAGTTCAGTTTCCCATTCTTCTTTAAGAGTATTCTGCACAGCAGTTTTACCCATACTTGATCCTTTCACACCCGGTACCCATTCGGGAACAATCAGTTTCATTTGATTAACAAAACCTACCTGAGGTTTCCAATTATTTAAAACTCGTTTGATTTGAGGTGCAAGAGTCATGCTAATAACATTCATCAGGTTATTTAAACGTGCATCAAATTGAACCTGCATATTATTTGAAACCGAATCAATGCGAAAACCTAAACGGTTTAATTCCTCAATTAAATCATCAACTGAACGACCGGTTTTTTCTGTTTCTAATTCTGTACAAATACGGCTAATTTCCTTTAACAAAATTTGGCGCGGGCGATTTAAACGTAAAATTGCTCCTTCTTCTTGGAGAATGTCTCTAAGTGTATTAACTACCTGATTCATATCCAAAAGTTCTTCCCAACCTGGATAACGTTCACCTGTTTGATCATCTCTTCCAGAGGTATTAGAAATAACGATTTCTGGTCGTTTAGAAAACAGCCCAGCAATACCGGAAAAAGAGCCATGTTCATCACCATCAAGAATCCATTTTTTCTTGGTTTCTAAATCTTTTTGAACCACAGCAATGGTGCGACCACTAGCGGTTAAAGTTCTCCATTTATTTATCACTACTAGAGCTTTTTTATCTAGTCCTTTTTCAGCTTTACTTTCAGTCATTGATGCCACATGATCATAAATAAAATCATAATCATTTTTGGTAATATCTGAATTAGCATCTAATAAGAAAATAACACAATCTGCCATATCAACAAAAGGAGCAAGACTTGAGTTATCGTGAACAACTCCACCAATTCCAGGTACATCTACTAAACGAATACAACTCTTTTCGATTAAAATCTCATAAAGATTGATCGTTGCTACATTAGGACCAATAGAAATTCCATCTTTTTTGGGATCAAAATTGGCTTGACTAGAAATAATCTCAGTCAATTTATGAGGATTCATGTTAGCTAAATCACAAATCATCGAGGTTTTTCCCGAACTGACTGCACCAAAAAATACTAAAGTAAAGTATTTCATGCGTTTTTGAAAATCATCAAAAATTTGATTCATTTGTTGTGCCGAACTCAGGAAAATTTTTGAGGTATTTTCAAATCCTTGATAACTTCTTAAGGTAGTTGCATAATATTGAAGACGATTACAGTAGTCAGTTTTAATTCCTTTGATCGGTTCAAATTTGTGAGCAATTTCCTCAATAAATATGGGGGCAAATTCATCAAGTAATGTGGGAGTTTCGAGGGGAGCAGTAAAAGTTTTGTATTCGGTTTTAACAGCTTGAAAATTCATGAGCATTCTCCTATTGATTCCTAGTGATAAATTTCGGAAAAAAGTAATTTAATCTCTAACAAGCAGGATGCTTGTTTTACATGACAATTCAAATCATTTAGCTACTGTCATTAAATTTGCTTTTCATTCCTTATCTCCTGTTAATTTGATGATTCCGCCATTAATACTATTTGCTTGAATGTTTCCGTTTCAGTGAAGATTTCATAAAATCTATTTAACGCATTACAAGCGTCAAGATATTCACCCGCTTGTTTTTTGAAATAACTGTTTTTTGCTTCTTGAAAAGCAGTGTTTATTTGATCGAGAAAACTATCTTTCCACTTATTAATCTCTGATATGATTAACTCACCTAAAGAGTTATTAATTGCATCTAATTTTTCAGTGACTCTGTAACCAGAGGTGGAATAGTCTAAAAAATAAACATCGTCATGAACATCCCATATTTTGGAAATCAGCGCGTGTAAGGAGTCATAAACTTGCGTTTTATCAGGTACAGAAATATATGAACATTCTCCGAAAGTTCCTTTAATTAAATTACTCATATTGGTTCTTAAACTGCTAGAAAAATTATCAAATACATTGCCCATTTTGCTTTGATATTGACTGCGATAGGAAGAAAGTCTCTCCTTTTTTTGTTGATAATAAGTTCCTTGCCAAAAACTTTCTGCACTATCTGGCTGACATCTTGACATATCATCAAAACAACCGCTTTTAAGATTACTAAGGGACATGAGCAAACTTGAGCTTTCATTAGAAATTATTTCACTTAAGTTATCAACTAGCCGTGATGCTAATAGGTCAACTTTTTCATAGATTTTCTTGATTTTTTCCTGCATCACATGATAGAATACAATCAAATAAATGTATTTTAAACCACACTGCATTAATTCTTGTTCAGCGCGGGTTAAATAACTACTGGATGACTCTGATAAAGTGTTAGCAATGGTGTGACGTAAGTAATTTTCTTGCGTCCTATTATTTTGATAACGAGCATGAAATACGGAGAAAGGAATAATGGGAATATCATAATCAAATAGATGATTAATTCCCGGAAAGTTCAGATCAGGATGACCTTTTTTTAAGAAATTGATATAACTTTCTACTTGTCTTTTGCGGTGTAATTCAGGAAGTCCATCCCAAATATCAATTTTATTGAGGACTATAATAATTCTTTGCGCTTGATGTGTTTTTATGACTTCATTACTTTGTAAAAAGTCATAAAGATGTTTAGGTATTGGTTGATTAACACCAATAACGACTAATAGTAAATTAGCTTTACGGATATTTTCTTTCACGATGCGATCATCGGCGGCTGACAGTACCGAATCTAGTCCTGGTAAATCCATTAAAATGGTGTTTTTATCTAGTTGTGTTTGTTGTACTTTAGCAGTTTCTCGGATTGGTGCTTCTTGGAAAATACCAGATTCGCCTTGATGAGCTAAATGATTAAATAAAGCTGATTTACCAGCATTAACCATACCAATATTAGCGATGATTGATTTGTTTTTGTTTTCTTGAAGAAAGGAAAAAAAACTGTTTAAATGATTGATGTCTTGTCTAACTTCTTCGCCAATTTCTATTTTTTGCCAAGCCGAGCAATGTTCATCAGTGGGTAATATAATAGATGACGGTAATGCTTTTTTTGCTGTGATCAGTTTGTCTTTTTCTTGTAAGAGTAATTCGAGCATAATACACCAGTTACCAAATGATGATTAGGAATAAATCTGTTACAATCTCAGGGATTTACATATATATCGGTTGTGTTTTTAGATTTTATGCAACCGATCCCAACAATTAACATTTCTTAACATATTGTTTTTTTGCCGCTCTTTTGTTGTATGCTGTCATACTTAATACCTTGAGTGCTTACCTAACTACCACAATGGCAGAAACTTCAGGGATTTAGCTAGAGTCAAAAAACGGGTTTACACGGGATTTATATTACAAAGTGTTAAGCAAAAAAACGGAAAAGTCAGGAAAAATCTGGAGCAAGTTAGACTATAATGCTTGAAACCTTTACCTTATATAGATTTTATGAATGTAACAGAAGTTTTACAATTTGTAGATCAGTTAGTTTTTGAACGCACCGGAAAGCATTTAGATGATGTGCAAAGGGCTGTAGTTGAGGGATCATGGGAGGGAGAAACATATAGTGAGATTGGAAAAAAGAATCATTTTCATAAAAATCATGCTAGTGATGTAGGGGGTGACTTATGGCAACTTTTATCTGAAGCATTGGGTGAGGATATAAAAAAGACTAATTTTCGTTCTACATTTGAAAGATTACAATTAACATCATCACCAATTATTATACACACCAATAGTAACCATAGTAAACAAAATAATAATCATACTTTTAATTTTTGTGTACCAACTTTAAATCAGTCTAATAATAATCCAGAAAATAATCTAAATACTAAATCAGTTTATCAAGATTTAACCGTAGCTCCTAAACTTATCAAGTTTTATCACAGAGAATCTGAACTGAAAACCCTTGTTCATGGGATCTTTAATCCTAATACTCGTTTAATCTCAGTTTTAGGATTATCGGGAATTGGTAAAACTACCCTTGTTAAAAAATTTGTTGATCTCAATTTACCACAATTTGAAGTAATTATTTGGAAAAGTCTAAAATTCCCTAAATCTTTAGATGGACTTGTTAATGATTTATTAAATGTTTGTGAAGAAGAACATAAAGAAACTATAGATGATAAGTTAAAACAATTATTTGATATTCTCACAGATAAAAAATGTTTAATTATTCTTGATGATGTGCAAAATATCTTTCTTCCTGGTCAATTTTCTGGACAATACCAAACTGAATATCAACATTATCAAAACTTTTTCACCATGATAACAGAAGTTGAACATCAAAGTCATCTGATTTTAATTAGTCAAGAACAATGTCCAGAGATGGAGTGTTTGGATGAGGAGTTGTATCCGATTAAGTGTTTAGAGTTATCAGGATTATCTGATGTCAATATTCTGAAAAATACAGGATTAAATGATGAGGATAGTTGGTCAAAGTTGATTGATTTATATGAAGGTAATCCGATGTATTTAAAAGATGTTGCTATTTTAATTAAAGATATTTTTGATGGTAATGTCGCGGATTTTTTAGCAGAAAATAGTAGCACAGGCATCTTGCCTGTCTGTGGTGACAAAATCTTGCCTGTCTGTGGTGACAAAATCTTGCCTGTCTGTGGTGACAAAATCTTGCCTGTCGTGACAAATAAGACCCGATCGCGCTTGAATCAGTTATTTAACAGACTATCACCAATAGAACAGCAACTTGCCTTAGAATTGAGTAAAATTGATCAACCTGTATCCAGAGAAAATTTAAGAGAAAAATTAGATTTATCTTCAATGGACTTAATTAATGGGTTACAATCTTTACAACATAGGTATTTAGTAACGAAAATAAAAGGGGATAAAATCGGGTTTAAATTATCTCCAGTCTTTCGGGAATATGTCAGGAATTGTTGTCAAGATTGATGGTACATTAAGCCACAGCAAAATCAGTCAACTTACGAGTTTCAGGATCGTGAAACGCTAAAACAATATCCTCTTTCGGCACACCTTCCCTCAATAACTCAGTCGCAATACCTTCCTCTGTCCAATCTTCCTCAATATAAATCTTCTCATTTTTCAGGCGAATATGAACCTGAATATTTCTAAATTTTTTCTTCCCTTCCCAACCCATAAAAAGCCAAAAATATTGATCATGTATCTCATCAAAAACGAGACAACTTTCTTGATCCAAATTGGCTGAACCCGAAACCCATTCGTGATATTCTGTTAATATCTTTTTAAGAGATTGGCGATACTTTTCTAATTTATCCATTGTAAAATTTCCTCCCTTTCCATATCAACAACAATCAAAAGTAATTGATTTATTTTGGCAACGTCCTGAATTGACTCTCTTTGGGAGCATCTCAATTTTGGTAAATTGGCAGTGCAGTGGAGCCAGAGGCGATCCCCATCCATCTCTAGGGAGTCCCTTGCTTCCACTACAGGTTTTTTTGCCAATTTGGGATGCTCCCCTTTTACTCTTGCCCAATTTATGACACCTCAAACGATTCTTTTATGGTCAGGAGAGGAAGTAAATTATGCCCTTGAGATGCAGTGTTTTCGTCAAAGTCTTGTCAAGAAATATCGTTTTTGTATTGAGCGTGGCATTACTTATTACAATATTTTAGTGGAGGATTTATAATGACATTAGCATATCTGGTTACAGAAGGTCAATCTGATGTAGATATCCTGAAGAAACTTTTACCCGAAAAAATTGCGAAAGAAACTAAATTTGTTGTTGGTAAAGGTCAATATTCGGCTCAGTCTCTAGCCGGAACTCTTTTAGCTGTTAAGTCTTTGCCTGTCGCGCTGGTTATTGATGCAGATACAGAAGATGAATTAGCTATTAGAGAAAAGTCGGAATTACTCTATTATTTACTCAGTCAAGCTTCTCCCAAAATCCCTTTTCAAATATTTACTCCTATTCCAGAAATGGAAGCTATTTTTGTTAGCGATCGCGAGATTCTCGAAAAAATCATTAAGAGAAATATTAATGATTTAGAATGGCAATTGGCTAAATATCATCCCAAAGAGTTTTTGAGTAAAAGTCTCAAACAAGAACCTTTAGTCATCGAAACTATTTTGGCTAATCTTTCTTTGGAGATGATTCAATGTTTGCAAATGTCTCCCTTGATTAAGGGAATTAGCGATTTTTTAGGTTCTTTTTCTCAAGGCTTTTAGGTGTCACAATTAGAACGCGATCGCGCTGGAGAAAAGAACCAGATAGATATCTCAATTCCCCACACTAAAAAGAGAGCGCACTCCTAACTCCCTATATCAAAAAGTGATCAAAAATTAACAATTCTTAGCTATACTTGGAGAAACATCTATGCTACGCAGAAACATTTTTTTTCGGAAACTAATTAGGCATTATCTCATTAAATTTTAGATAAATATTGAACCACAAAGGCACAAAGGCACAGAGGGAAGAAAGAGAATCAAGTACGCAGAAACCGGGTTTCGCAAAAGAGAGCAACTTCAGAAACTTGGTATTTCTCTAAAGAAACCCGGTTTTTACTTCAACTAATTAACTTAAATCCCTAAGCGTTGATAAACCTGATCTAAATTACGGAGATGTAGTTTAGGATCGAAACACTCTTCGATTTCTTCTGGTTTTAAAAACGATCTCACACGGGAATCTTTGGCAATTAAATCATGGAAATTACCGTTCGGTTTATTCCAGGCTTCGTGAGCACAGGATTGAACTATACGATAGGCTTCTTCACGGTTTATACCTTTTTGTACTAAGGTTAAAAGCACCCGTTGACTGAAGATAACACCGCCGTAAACGTTCATATTCTGTTTCATGTTTTCGGGATACACTAATAGGTGTTTTACCAAATCAGTGATTTCTACTAACATGAAATGGGCAACTATGGAAGCATCGGGTAACATCATCCGTTCTACGGAACTGTGAGATATATCCCGTTCATGCCATAGGGCCACATTTTCTAAGGCTGCAATTGTATATCCTCGAATGACTCTCGCCAGCCCTGTGAGTCGTTCTGAGCGAATGGGGTTGCGTTTATGAGGCATTGCTGAAGAGCCTTTTTGCCCTTTAGCAAAAAATTCTTCGACTTCCAATACATCTGTGCGTTGAAGGTTCCGAATTTCTACCGCAAAACGCTCGATTGACGCGGCTAAAAGCGCAAGAGTTTGCACATATTCCGCATGGATATCACGGGATATTACTTGTGTGGATGCGGTATCAGGTTCGAGTCCTAATTTTTGACACGCGATCTCTTCTACACGGGGGTCAATATTGGCATAGGTTCCCACCGCGCCTGAGATTTTGCCAACTGCAATGGATGTCCGTAAATGCAGTAAGCGATCGCGGTTTCGCAGCACTTCTGCTAACCAACCGGCGAGTTTAAAGCCAAATGTCATGGGTTCCGCATGAATCCCATGAGAGCGGCCTACCATCACAGTATCCCGATGTTGTTGGGCTTGATAACGAATGGCTTGAATTAAGTCTTCAAGACGTTGTAACAGGATATCAACGCTCGCGACTAATTGTAAGGCCAAAGCCGTATCCAAAACATCGGAACTTGTCAGCCCTAAGTGAATATAACGTCCCGCGTCCCCTACATATTCATTGACATTTGTCAAGAACGCGATGACATCATGGCGCACTTCCGCCTCAATTTCCAAAACCCGCGAGGGGTTAAAGTTCGCTTTTGCTTTAATTTCCTCAACGGCATCGGCCGGAATATAGCCGAGTTCCCCTTGAGCTTCGCAAACCGCGATTTCTACGTCTAGCCAGGTTTTTAGTTTGGCCGTATCAGTCCAAATAGAGCCCATTTCGGGCAAAGTGTAGCGCTCGATCACGGTCATCTGCCGCAAAATACAACTGTCTGATATTACCCTGATATGTGTCCATTTTTACCTCATCCCTTACCCCTCTCCTCCCAGGCGAGGAGAGTAAAGAGGGCTAACAAGAGGAGAAAAGGGCGACAAGGGGACGCACCCAATGGCCCTAAAAAGCCTGTAGCCTCTCGCTCCCTAGGGAGCTAAAAGGGAGTCTCTTGCTCCCATTACCAATTTCGCCAAATGGGATGCTCCCAGAAAAGTGCGCGATCGTGCGTTTCACTTATTTTATTTATTATGGAATAATATTAACCCAATTAGCTAGTCACAACACTCACCTTAATATTCCTCTATTAATCACAAAACCCACGGTTTAATAATGAAAAACAACCATTTTTAAGGGAGTTAATTTTATCAATAAATAACAATCTTTATAACGGAAAACTGGAATTGTCAAAAATTGTTAACAAAACAACATCTCAGCCGTTAAAGCGTTTATAATCACTCACAGGCTGGCTCAATACTTGTGGGATTTTACTATCTCAATAAAAAACAAAGGATCTGACTATGGCAGAGACTAATGGAACGATGATCCAATATTTCCACTGGTATCTTCACAATGATGGCACCCTGTGGAATGAACTCAAAGATCACTCCCAAGAACTTGCAGAAGCCGGGTTTACGTCGATTTGGATACCCCCCTGCTATAAAGGTGGTGGTGGCATTTATGATACAGGTTATGGTCCCTATGATTTATTTGATTTAGGGGAATTTGATCAGAAAAATAATGTTCGTACCAAGTATGGAACGCGTGCAGAATTATTGGCAGCCATTAAAACAGCTAAAGCCGCGGGATTAGCCGTTTATGCTGACACGGTTTTTAATCACAAACAAGGAGGAGATGAAGAGGAAGAAGTGGAAGCAGTTCCCGTGAATGGTGATAACCGGCATGAAGGGATCGGTGATGTCGAAAGAATCAAAGTTTGGACTCATTTTAAATTTGCGGCCCGGGGAGATAAATACTCTAGTATGAAATGGCACTGGTGGCATTTTAATTCGATCAATCACAATATGTATAAACCCCATCATAATACGATTTATCGCTTCAAAGATAAACAGTTTGCCACGGGAGTTGATCAGGCCTATGGAAATTATGATTTTCTCATGGCTTGTAACATAGATGTCAAAAATGAAGAAGTCTGTCAGGAACTTAAAAACTGGGGAGAGTGGTTTTTAGATACAACAGGAGTAGATGGTTTCCGTTTAGATGCTGTCAAACACATTCATACTGATTTCTTTTATGATTGGCTGAATCATATTAGTCAATATGCCAAGAAAAACTTATTTATGGTGGGCGAATATTGGTCAGAGGATGTCAAAGCTTTGCATTGGTTTATCAGTGAAACCGAGGGCAAATTATCGCTATTTGATGTACCCCTTCACTATAATTTTTATTCGGCCAGTTGTTCCCAAGGTGACTATAATATGGAGAATATTCTCCAGGGAACCTTGATGACAGAGCAGCCCGATTTAGCGGTCACTTTTGTCGAAAACCATGATTCTCAACCCTTACAATCCTTAGAATCTTATGTAGAACCTTGGTTTAAACCCCTCGCGTATGCGATTATTTTATTACGTCAGGAGGGATATCCTTGTGTGTTTTATGGCGACTATTACGGTGCTCATTATGTGGATAAAGGTCCCGATGGAAATGAGTATGAAATTTGGCTACCTTCTCACCGCGTTTTAATTGACAAGTTTCTGTTTGCTCGTCAAAATTTTGCCTATGGCGAGCAGTATGATTATTGGGATCATTTTAATACAATTGGTTGGACAAGGTTAGGCGATGAAGAACATCCCAAAGCAATGGCTGTATTAATGAGTGATGGGCCGGAGGGTTATAAAATGATGGAAGTCAAAAAACCTAAGGCCACATTTCTTGATATTACCGAAAACATAAAAGAACCAATTCAGACTAATGAGTCGGGATGGGGTAATTTTTTGTGTAATGGAGGCTCGGTTTCGGTTTGGATTGAACAGTAGAAGAGGATTAAGGATAGGTTGGGTTGCATAATAAAACCTAGTCTATTCTTCTAAATACAGTTCAATTCTTGGGATTCTCTCATGTTTTTCTTAAGCCCGATCGCGTCATTAATAAAAAAACAACCCAAGCCGAAAATAGTAACAAAACAGAGGTTAACCAATCACCATATCACATAAAGAGTTTTGGTATCACGGAGATAAATAGTATGTGCTTGTACATCATAATATTTCTTCTGTGATATCCATATTCACTTTAATATTCTTCTATATAATCCCCTAAAAAGGGTTAAATTGTGAAAAAATGCTCCTAGGGCAAATTAAATCGTTAAGAATTGTTAAGAAAATAACAGCTCAGTCTTTACCGCGTTTATAATTACTGACAGGGCAGAACAAGAATTCTGGGATTTTAATATCTCAATAAAATAAAAAACAAAGGATCGGACTATGGCAGAGACTAATGGAACGATGATCCAATATTTCCACTGGTATACTCCCAATGATGGCAGCCTGTGGAATGAACTCAAAGATCACTCCCAAGAACTTGCAGAAGCCGGGTTTACGGCGATTTGGATACCCCCCTGCTATAAAGCTAGTGGTGGCATTTATGATACAGGTTATGGTACCTATGATTTATTTGATTTAGGGGAATTTGATCAGAAAAATAATGTTCGTACCAAGTATGGAACCCGTGCAGAATTATTGGCAGCCATTAAAACAGCGAAAGCCGCGGGATTAGCTGTTTATGCTGATACGGTTTTTAATCATAAACAAGGAGGAGATGAAGAGGAAGAAGTGGAAGCAGTACCCGTTAAGTTCGATAACCGGAATGAAGGAATCGGTGATGTCGAAAAAATTAAAGTTTGGACCCATTTTAAATTTGCGGGGCGGGGAGAGAAATACTCTAGTATGAAGTGGCACTGGTGGCATTTTGATTCGATAAATCACAATATGTATAAACCCAATGAAAATACGATTTATCGCTTCAAAGATAAACAGTTTGACACGGCAGTTGATCGGGCCTATGGAAATTATGATTTTCTCATGGCTTGTGACTTAGATATGAATAATGAAGAAGTCTGTCAGGAACTAAAAAACTGGGGAGAGTGGTTTTTAGATACCACGGGAGCAGATGGTTTCCGTTTAGATGCTGTCAAACACATTGATGCTAATTTCTTTAATAATTGGCTGGATCATGTTCGTCAATATGCCAAGAAAAACTTATTTGCGGTGGGCGAATATTGGTCACAGGATGTCAATGCTTTGCATGGGTTTATCAGTGAAACCGGGGGCAAATTATCGCTATTTGATGTACCCCTTCACTATAATTTTTATTCTGCCAGTCGTACCCAAGGTGACTATAACATGGAGAATATTCTCCAGGGAACCTTGATAACACAACAGCCCGATTTATCGGTAACTTTTGTCGACAACCATGATTCTCAACCCTTACAATCCTTAGAATCTTATGTAGAACCTTGGTTTAAACCCCTCGCGTATGCGATTATTTTATTACGTCGCGAAGGATATCCTTGTGTGTTTTATGGTGACTATTACGGTGCTCATTATGTGGATAAAGGCCCCGATGGAAATGAGTATGAAATTTGGCTACCTTCTCACCGCTTTTTAATTGACAAGTTTCTCTTTGCTCGCCAGAATTTTGCCTATGGCGAGCAGTATGATTATTTGGATCATTTTAATACAATTGGTTGGACAAGGTTAGGGGATAAAGATCATCCCAAGGCAATGGCTGTATTAATGAGTGATGGGCCTGATGGTAGTAAAATGATGGAAGTCAAGAAACCTAATGCCACATTTATTGATATTACCGAAAACAGAAAAGAACCAATTCAGACTAATGAGTCGGGATGGGGTAATTTTTTGTGTAATGGAGGCTCGGTTTCGGTTTGGGTTGAACAGTAGAAGACTATAAATATAGGTTGGGTTGCATAATAAAACCCAGTCTATTCTTCTAAATACAGTTCAATTCCTGGGATTCTCTCATGTTTTTTTTAAGCCCGATCGCGTCATTAATAAAAACCCCCAACCCCAAGCCGAAAATAGTAACAAAACAGAGGTTAACCAATCACCATATCGCACATAAAGGGTTTTAGTATCACGGCGATAAATAGTATGAGCTTGCACTTCATAATGTTTCTTCTGTGATATCCATAAAGTTTCGCCATGAGGATTAACAAAAGCAGATAAACCTGTATTAGTTGCCCTAACAGCCCAGCGATCAGTCTCAATTGCGCGTATAATATCTTGACTATGATGTTGCACCATCATTGATGTCGTATAATGTGCATCATTAGACGCGGTTAAAATAAATAATCCCCCTTTTGCCGCTTGATTTCGGAAAATTTCGGTAAACGCGGAATCATAACAAATTCCCACAATCGCCCGTCCCCAAGGTGTCTCAAATATCTGATTAAAATCTCCCCCCACTAAATGAGAATCTAAGGGAGAAATGCGACTAATTAACCGCCCTAACCACTCTTCAAAGGGGATATATTCTCCTAATGGGACTAATTTGATTTTATCGTAATGACTGATGATGTTACCCGCGCCATTAATGGCAAAGAGGCTATTGGTTAAAGCGCGATCGCGTTGTCCAAACCCTCCGACAAAAGTCATAACTTGTTTATCTAAGATGGCTTGATAAAAAGATAAATTTTGACGCTCATATTCATTTGTCCAAATAAAGGGTAAAGCCGTCTCAGGAATTAAGACAGCATCAACCCCTTGACTAACTAATTTTTCATAGCCTTGAGTATAACCTTCTAAAGCTTGTCGCCATCCCCTGGAATCAAATTTAATTTCATTGGGAATATTACCTTGAATGACTCCCATTTTTAATGATTGATCGGCACGATCATCTAAAGGGCGACTATATAAGCTTAAACCAATAAGATGTAAGAGCAGACACAAACAAAAAGCCACACTTAAAAGCCGAAAATCCGGTATTAATTTCCCTTCTTCATTCTTGCTTATCCCTTCTTGCTTATCCCTTCTTCCTTCTTCCCTCTTCCCTCTTCCTTCTTCCTTCTTCCTTCTTCCTTCAAGAAATGCTTCGGCAATTAAGCCATTAACAGCAACAATAACCGCGGTGATAGTATTAGGACCTGAGATTTGAGCTAGGTGTAAAATGATTAAATTCTGGGGACTTTGGGTATAAGAAAGAGAGGTCCACCAAAGCACGCTCGAACTCCAAATAGATTCTAACAGACACCATAAAGCTGTTCCTATTAATACACGAATAATTGCAGAAAATAGAGAGTTTTTTTGGCGTTGCCCATTCGTGGAATGATTCGGTAGGGGCGGTGCCCCCGTGCCCGCCCGTGCCCCCGTGCCCGCCCCCCCACCCTGGATAAGGGGGGGCAACCACGGGGGGATTGCCCCTACAAAATCATCCCTTAATTGTGCAACGCCGTTTTTTTCCCCTCCTGCCCCCCCTGGATAAGGGGAAGAGTTATCAAGTTTTTCTCTGGGGAGGTGAGGGGGGGAGAAAAGCAGAAATAGATATCCCCAAATTACAACCAACAAGGCCCCCCAGAGCGCGATCGCGCTCCAGCAAAAAAGGGTAATTCCTAAACTAGGCCACCAGGGAACTCCTAACCATGTCATCGGGTGAATACCTCTGATCCACGATAAGGCTAACCCGTGATAACCTATTCCCCATAATAAAGAAAAAAGGAATAAGGAAGAGGGCATAACCAAGAAGGAATAAGAAAAAAGGGCATTTTTCCCTTGATTTTTTGGAAAGGTTTTCCTATTTTGTACTAAGAGTATCCATAAAGGAGATAGCGCGATCCACGCGAGAGGCCACGCGTTAATCGGTGCCGTTGTGCATCCCATTAAAATACCGCTAATTAATGCTATAATTAAGGAGTTTTTTTTAGTCATTAAGTGTTAAGTGTTAGCTATTAGGTGTTAAGTCTCAGTTTGTCGGTTTTAGGTTGTAGATTTGAGGTTGTATAGCCCGTAATCAGGATTTGTACAGGTAGGGGCAATCCCCCCGTGGTTGCCCCAAAACCCTCCCTTGGGGGCAAGGGGGGGTAGGCACTCTTGCACTACCCCTACAAATCTGCATGAATGATTTAGACTTGCTATAGATTTTAGGTTGTCGGTTTTAAGTGTTAGGGAATGCTTAACTGTTAACCCTCTTCCTTCTTCCTTCTTCCCCCTTCCTTCTTCCTTCTGCCTTCTGCCTTCTTGCCCCTTCCTTCTTCCTTCTACCCTCTTCCTTCTTCCTTTTATATGGGAATGGTGAAACCTTTGATCGATCGCGTTTTTTCTGAATCAGTTAACCCTTTACATTGTAGCAAAACTTCAAAGCCACCTAAGCCCATCGGATCAATTAATTGATGTAACGCGTCTCGGCGCTTTAAAAATGTCCCAATGTCTAAGACTTCTGCATCTTTAGTGGAAAGGGCAGAAATGCGATCGCCCAACCCTAAAGCCATTAAAAATAAACATTGTTGCGTGGAACCAATTTTGGCTAAACCCGATAATTCACCCTGTTTTTCTAAGGAGGTAAAATTAACATGGGCGGTAATATCTTGATTCCCAATATTAATATAAGGATCGTTATGATGACGATGGCGATAATAACATTGTAAGGTTCCTTCCCGTCGATAAGGATTATAATAACGATGGGCTGGATAACCATAATCTATTGTTAATAAATATCCTCTTTGTAATTTACTTGTAACAGTTTTCATCCAGTCTAAAGCCGCTAAATTAACCTCGCTACGATAACCCTCTCCATAGACATTGCCAGATAAATCTATCCCTAATAAATCAAAGTAATCAATAATTTTTGTCGTAGAAATATTATCCACTATTTCTCGAATTGATGCCGATTCTATGGTAAGATAAATCTCCTGTATTTTGCTTTCTTTAATTACTACTTGATGGACTGGTAACGCATCTATTAATTCATTAGAAAAAAAACAACCCACGATGGAATTATCAGCAATATCATCCCATTCTTGCCATTTTACTAATTGATAATCCCGTAAGTGTTTTTTCTGTTCGGCAATTAACGCGGGGGATTTTTCTACAATAATATATTGTAAATTTTGAAAAAACATCGAGTATTTATTTTGAATATAGGGGAGAATATCCGCGGCTAAAATACCTTGTCCTGCCCCCATTTCCACTAAAGTAAAATTCTGGGGTTTCCCTAAAAATTCCCACATCTCGACAAATTGTTCCCCTAAGACTTCGCCGAAATCTGCACTTAAACGAGGGGATGTTAAGAAATCTCCATGTTTACCAATATTGACTTTATTTGTGCTATAATAACCATAGTCAGGGTGATACAGTACCCAGTCCATATATTGGGCAAAAGTAATGCGTTTTTGAGGACTTTCTTCTATTTTTTCGGTGATAAATGCACAAAGTTCTGGGTTATTATTTTCCGATGCTAATGGGTTCATATTAATGGCTGATTAGAGATGACTTTTTTTGATTAAACCATATTCAGTCAAAAAAAAGACAGGGTTAACCGTGTCTTTTTGATGTGATAGTGGATGTCTAAATTAATTTTGATTAAGAGAAGACGATCGCGCTCTTGTTGATGGCTCTTGGTGAAAAACTCACAGAGAAATGTGAGTAAGGGGTTGGTGTCGTTTTGTCTACAAAATTTTCCCGAAAATATCTGTATCAATAAAAAAGAGGTGGTGGGAATTACCCACCCTCTTTTTTATGGCGAAACTACGGTTTCTGTCTCCTCTTTTGCTTGAGGATTTCCGATGACTTCACGGTACATATTGATATACTCTTGGGCGGAATTTTCCCAACTAAAGACTTGGGACATTCCTCGCTGTTGAAGTTTATGCCATTTATCCTTATAAGAGAACCCTTCCCAGGCACGGATCATACAGGTGAACATATCCAAGGGTTCATAACGATCGAAACAATAACCAGTTCCCTTTTCATTCATGGGTTCGTGATGAGTTACTGTATCGACTAATCCCCCTGTGCGACGCACAATGGGTACACTTCCATAACGTAATGCTAACATTTGACTAATACCACAGGGCTCAAACCTCGAAGGCATTAAAAACGCGTCGCTTCCGGCGTAAATGCGACGAGATAAGGGATCACTATGTAATAATTGAGTCGCCATACGCCCCGGATAACGTCCCGCCATTTGCCATAGTTGGGTTTCATAATAGCGATCGCCGGTTCCTAGTACCACAATTTGGGCATCGGTATAGGATAAAAAGCGATCGAGAATCTGAATAATTAAATCCAGACCTTTTTGTTCAACTAAACGACTCACTAAACCGACTAAAAAGGCATTTTTATTGACTTCTAAACCGACTTCTTCTTGCAAAGCAATCTTATTAGAGGCTCGTTTGTCAAGAGTATCCGCGGTGAAATTCTCCATAATATACCTGTCAGTGGCAGGATTATAAGAATCTGTATCAATGCCGTTGAGAATACCTGTTAATTTACCACTGACAAAGGAGATTAACCCATCTAATGTTTCGCCATAGGCGGGTGTTTTAATCTGTTCGGCATAAGTGGGGGAAACCGTCGTTACGCGATCGGCAAATTGGATCGCGGCCGCCATTGTATTATGACCTTGCATATACCAAGGACACCAAGTCATTTGCTCCAAACGCCAACGCCAAGGGCCTTGATAAGCTAAATTATGAATGGTAAAAATCGTCTTGATCGTCGGATCTTCGTGCATCCAGACGGGAATCATACCCGCGTGCCAGTCGTGACAGTGAACGATATCCGGTTTCCAATAATTCCAGACAAATTCCGCGGCACCATTAGCAAACAGAGTAAACCGCCAATCTTCATCTTCGCCAAAATAGATACGGCGTGGCACAAAAGATGGATGTCCAAATAAATACAAGGGGACATCGCTATGGGGTAATGTTGTTTCATAGACGGAACATTCTTGAAACATCGCGGTCCCTTCCCAAACGGGGGTTTCGGGAATTTTGATTTTGTCGGGAAGAAAGCCATAAAAAGGCATGAAGACACGGACATCGTGGCCCATTTTTCGTAAGACTTTGGGAAGGGCTCCGACGACATCGCCCATTCCGCCTACTTTGGCTAGGGGTGATGCTTCTGCGGCGACAAAGAGTATTCGCATGAGTTTTGAGGTTTCCTTTGAGTGTCACTCCTCTTAATTTTAAGGGGGGAGTGCCACAATATTGAAAATCGATATGATCCCCCCAACCCCCATATCTCCCCTAGGGGCGGGTACGGGGACGCCGCCCCTACAAAGGGGGGACAGTTTAAGAAGGGGGGCTTTTTCATCCTCTGTAGGGGCAATCCAGAAGTGGTTGCCCCGATACCTGAAACCCCTGTGGTTGCCCCGATACCTGAAACCCCTGTGGTTGCCCCGATACCTGAAACCCCTGTGGTTGCCCCGATACCTGAAACCCCTGTAGTTGCCCCGATACCTGAAACCCCTGTGGTTGCCCTCGTCGATGGGGCCTGGTTGTCACGGGGGCCGGACTCTGACAAAATCCTGAGTTTCCTAAGAACGGTCTTAATAAGGGGGCTGATAATTTTTGTCTGTTTAGGCTTCCCGTTGCACTTCGATAAAAATTTCCTGTAAGATTTCAGCCGCGCCTTGTTCGCGTAAACGATGGGCTAAGTCTATGCCTAATTGTTCTGCATTTTCGGGGCTTCCGATGACGGTATCTTTGATCAGTCTTTGACCATCAAGACTTGCTACCATTCCTGTTAGGGTGAGTTGTTCCCCTTCAATTTTGGTATTGACTCCGATGGGGACTTGACATCCACCTTCTAATTCTCTCAGAAAGGCGCGTTCGGCATGACATCGTTGCGCGGTGGGTGTATGTTCCAGGGCTTTGATAATCTTGAGGATTTCTGTATCGCCTTCGCGACATTCGATTCCCAGGGCTCCTTGTCCTACCGCGTGTAGCGATATTTCTGAGGGGATTATTTGATGCACGCGATCGGGCATTCCCAGACGATGTAAACCCGCGACGGCGAGAATAATGGCATCATAGCCACCTTCATCTAATTTTTGTAAGCGAGTATTGAGATTCCCGCGAATATCCTTGAATTGCAGATGGGGGAAATGATGACGCAGTTGCGCGAGACGTCGCAGGGATGAGGTCCCCACCACTGCACCCTCCGGTAAGGTTTCTAATTGTTTATCTTTATGTTTTTCGTGGACAACGAGGGCATCGGCTGGGTTTTCCCGTTCGCTGACGCATCCTAACATCAAACCTTCAGGTAAATTAGTGGGTAAGTCTTTGAGGGAATGTACCGCGAAGTCCGTTTCATTATTGAGCATTCCGACTTCTAATTCTTTGGTGAAGAGTCCTTTATCGCCAATTTTAGCCAGGGCGACATCAAGAATTATATCCCCTTGGGTGGACATGGTATGGACTTCAAAGGTGTAATCGGGGAAGTGTTTCTGGAGTTCTGCTTGCACCCAATGGGTTTGGACAAGGGCCAGTTGGCTTTTACGGGAACCGATGCGGACGAGACGAGTAGGAGCGGATTCGGTTGACATAAAGGGTTTTTATCAATCACAGTCATTCGATCTAGCCTACCGCAGGTTGGGACATCTCTTCTGATTTTCTCTGGACAATTGGGAAAATCCTTTTTTTGAACCACGAGATGATATGATAAATACGCGATATTTTATTGACATTCGTTTGAAAATGTGGTAATAAATAATTTTTTTCGGTTAAGAAATCCTGTTTCTGCCTAAGACGCGATCGCGCCTCTTCCTACTCTCAGTGCCTTAGTGCCTTAGTGGTTCAAATTTCCGGCCAAATATCAAGGGGAAAAAAACCGCGTCTCTTCCCACTCTTAGTGTCTTAGTGTCTTAGTGCCTTAGTGTTTCACATTTGCGGCCAACTGTGAAGGGAAAAAAAGCGCGTCTCTTCCCACTCTTAGTGTCTTAGTGCCTTAGTGTTTCACATTTGCGGCCAACTGTGAAGGGAAAAAAGCGCGCCTCTTCCTACTCTCAGTGCCTTAGTGGTTCAAATTTCGGGCCCAATGTCAAGGGAAAAAAAACCGCCTCTTTCCACTCTTAGTGCCTTAGTGCCTTAGTGGTTCAAATTTCGGGCCCAATGTCAAGGGAAAAAAAGCGCGATTATTTTAAACTATCACACATTAATTCCTTAAACCAAGTCGGGAAACAAAGCCGAAGATCGTATATCATACTCCCGCTCAAGTCGTGACGAAGCCCACTGATAATAATTCGGGTTAATCTCTGCACTATAACAACGACGATGTTTCCTTAACGCCGTCACAGCAACAGAACACAAACCCCCAAAGGGTTCCCAAATAACATCTCCCATATCACTTGATGCCAGAACAATTTTCTCCATTAATAACAATGGTTTTTGATTAGCATGAAGACATTTATATTCTTGATTTTTTAATCGTTCTACACCACGGACAGCCGGCTCATTCCAGACATTTGTCACACCATGAATATAGTTCCATTTTGCTCTCATTTTTGCCCATTTTTCTGCGGTTATTTTTGAATTGCCATCTAGTGAAAAATAAGGAAAGTCGGTTATTTTTCCATACTTATTAGCATAATCAGAAAGCCGTTCCATCATTTCGGGTGGTGGAAAATACCACAGGTGATCCTGGGTAAAGTATTTGCGTGTTGCAGCATTTTTTACTCCGCAAGCCTCATTTGTTTTCGATAAAGGCAGTCCAGTTCTTAACCATTCATAACGTAGCCATTTGGGAAGAGAAAGTCGTTGACCATCACAACACATAAGTTCCACATTTCGGACATACTGCACACAAACTTCCGTCACAATCGGGAAACGTCGTATCGTCTTACTATTAACATTTCCGGCAATATGGGCAATACCTTTATCCCAAACATTGACAGAGCGATATTGCCAGCCATTGAGTGCTAAGACGGGATGAACATTAGCCCAGCCAATCTCACTGCACCAAAACCATAAAGTTGTCTCCGGTAGTGCGTAACGAGACCAAGCTTTGATATGAGATTGATACCAGTCAGCTAGTTTATCAGGAGTCGGTGGATCTCCTGGGAAAAGACCCAATCCATAGGCTCCATCTGATATGATCGCGGTGGGTGCTGGCCACGATGAATAGCGAGTGATTACGTCAGCCATTTCAACCTGTACGGTGTCGATTACCGTTGTTGGTATTAAAGACTGATGCTGATTGGGATTAAACATTTCAGAACTTTTACTGTATTGGATTTGACTCACAATTGATGCCCCTCTTACCAACTTACCGAAAAAAGTCGATTTTGGACTATTTTGCGATTGACTCTATCATTGCCCTCGAAGTGAGGTCAGATGGAAAAGTCAGTTTTTACTAAAGAGTATGCCCTGTTTTTGAGTCATCTTCGTGGGGCTAGAAAAGCGGCAGGACTCACACAGGAACAAATCGCCCAACGACTGGGACAAACACAGTCATTTGTCAGCAAATGCGAGGGAGGAGAACGACGCATTGATGTCGTTGAATTACGGGCTTTTTGTCGGGCTATTGGTATTTCTTTTGCCGACTTCATTGAACAACTTGAACTCACGATAGAAGAAAGGGAGTCATAGTGGACTATCGAGAAGCTTTGGAAATAGCCTCCAGTGAACTTATTAGCCTAGAAGGACATACTATAGATGTTCTCACCGTCTCTCGTCCTCGCGATCTTCAAGGTGTCATGGAACTCTCGAAGATTGTGAGTAAGTTATCGCCAATTATTGGCAATCTGATTGAATACGCGATCGCCCGACATTTGAATGAAATAAAAATCTGGCCAAAGGGGTGTCAATGGATTCGACAAGATCCAGGGTAAGCTCATCTAATTTGGTATAAATGGTACTTGACAAAAAAGCCAAGATATAGGGGAGGCATCCAGTCAGTAGTAATTGTATAATGCTGAAAAAGCTAAGTCATCAAGGTGAGGAAAAGTCAATGGAGAAAGGATTCGCTCCTGTTGTGCCAACGGAAAAATCACAGCCCTCACTCCAGAGGCCCAAACCTATCTCCATCCAACAGTTACAAGAGAGCTTCTCAACTTATTTTGATGACTTACCAGATCCGAGAGTGGAGCGAACCAAACAACACTTACTCAAAGACATTCTCGTCATTGCCATATTAGCTGTCATCGCCGGAGCCGATGGGTGGGAAGATATGGAAAATTACGGGCTCAGTAAGCAGCAATGGTTAGAGCAATTTTTAGAGTTACCCAATGGAATACCCAGCGATGATACCTTTCGTCGGGTCTTTGAAAAGCTGGACCCTAAAGCTTTGGAGCAGAAGTTATCCCAATGGCTTCAACAAATTATGGGTTCAATTTTCCAAGAGGTGATCCCGATTGATGGAAAAAGTTTGCGAGGTTCTTATGACAGAGAGAAAGGTTTAAAAAACTTACATTTAGTTACAGCTTGGGCGAGTACACAAGGTTTGGTACTAGCCCAAGTCAAAGTTGAAGACCATTCTAATGAAATCACCGCGATCCCTGCCCTGCTAGAATTAATCGACATTACGGGAGCGATTATCACCATTGATGCGATGGGAACTCAAAGGGAGATTGTGGAACTTATTTGTCAGAAAAAAGCGGATTATGTCCTCACACTAAAAAAAAATCATCCCACTCTTTACACTCAAGTCAAAGACTGGTTTGAGACGGCAAGAACTCAAGAATTTGTGGGGATTGAAATCAGTTATGACTCCCGAACAGAAAAGGGACATCATCGTGTCGAAACTAGAAAAGTTTGGGCGGTACCGGTGACCGCACTAGCAGGACTTTACAAACAAGAACAATGGGCGGGTCTTCGCACTATTGTTCTTGTGGAAAGAGTCCGTCATCTTTGGAACAAAACCACTTATGAGGTGCAGTTTTACCTCAGTTCCTTACCAGTAGATGCCGAGCTTAATGGTCGTGCTATTCGTCAACATTGGGGCATTGAAAACCAAGTTCATTGGAGTTTAGATGTTACCTTTGGTGAAGATCAATGCCGCATTCGTTCCTTAAACAGCCCTCGGAATTTGGCTCTGCTAAGACGGATGGCTCTTAATGCCGTCAATCAAGAAACAACCCTCCGGCGTAGCTTGCGACAAAAAAGAAAACGGGCGGCGATGAACAATGACTATATGATGCAGATTCTCAAGTGCTTTTGTCAAGCCTGATTGAGATGCTCTTACCCTGCGACAAGATCCTGGTTTTCCTGATACTCTTCTCAAGGATTTTCCGGGTATCGAACCGGGAATAGAAGTCAAGACGTGGTTTCCTTTATCTACTGAGATAACGGCTCGCTTTCGTGATAGTCAAACCCACTTAGCTACGAATCATATTAAAGTCGTAATGGTGGCTTGGATGTTGGAGGAAATTCTCTATGGCAAACCTAAAATTCTTGATATTTGGGTTGGTGAGGCCCTCGATGTCGCGAAAGCGCGTGATAGTCACTATCATAACCCACCTTATTATATTGTAATGGAGCCAGAAGATACCAGTTCCAGAACTCGTAATTTACAACAAACTAATTGTAATGGTTTTAAATTTCAAGGGAGCCAGCAACAATTAGAGCAGGCGGTACAATTGATTGATTCATGGGGAAAAGAGAGTAAAGATTATTGCTGTGATCGCGACTATCAAGAACTTTTGCGTGAACTAATGGGGAGTTTTCCTTACCGTCTTGATACCAACTTTGCTAAGATGGATAGAATTGTTTTACCTAGTCTGGAAAGTTTCAAGGCAAGTTTACAAAAACGGATGTATCTAGGCCGTAGCATTCAGTCATGGACTAGAGCGATTAATTCTCTTGATGAGACGGCACTTTTTCCTTTGATTGACGCATCCCATTCAAATCTTATTAATTAATAGGTCAAAAAAAGCGCGATCGCGCCTCTTCCTACTCTCAGTGCCTTAGTGTTTCACATTTCCGGCCAACTGTGAAGGGAAAAAAACCTCCTCTTAGTGTCTTAGTGCCTTAGTGTTTCACATTTCCTGCCAACTGTGAGGGAAAAAAAGCGCGTATCTTCGCACTCTTTGTGTCTTAGTGGTGAACATTTCCGGCAAAATATCAAGGGAAAAATCAGCGCGCTCCTTCCCACTCTTAGTGTCTTAGAGCCTTAGTAGTTCAAAATAAAAACAAAAAATTAAGGCGAGGAAAACCCCCGCCTCAACATCAAAAATTTGATATCAATCAGCTAATTACCAGCCACGGCCTTGAGTAGGCTTATGCACGATAAAGCTCAAAACTTGGCACTGCTTGACATTATCAAATCCCATCACACGGATGAAACAATTAGAATTTTCCGAGCGGCAAGCTTGAATTTCACTTAACACTTCTTGCACAGTTTTCGCGCCAAAAAGAGGCAGCTTCCACAGAGTCCAATAGTGCATTTCAGCAGCAGAATCTTCATTAAATTCTACGCCAGGAATATAACCTTGATCCAGAATATACTGGAGTTGCTTCGCAATTTGAGCATCACTCAAAGGAGGCAAATAAGAAAGGGTTTCGTAACGGCGCTCTTTCGGTAAAGTTCTCATCGTTGTCTCTCTCGCTAAAAAGTAAATCAATTAAGTTACAGGATCATCCAGATTGATTTCGTTCTGGATATCCTCTTCTGGGGAGAGGCTGGAGTCTGACCAATTTAGTCGCGTTAAACGCTCCAAATGTTGACGGCGATGTTCTATATTTGCCTGCTTAATTTCCGTGCATACCATAGATGGTAAAAATTCTGTTACCTCTTCAGCTAGATAATCTCGCACCGTCATTACACGAAACGCGAGCTCTTGATTTACCTCTAACAAATCCTTTAAATAAACCTCTCCATCCTGAATTTTTCCAGAGCTAGAGAAATTACTTAACCAAATTGCCAAAGGCGGATTGGTTTCGCTTAATTGGTTAATAATTGTTCGCACGGCTTGATAAGTCAGGTAACTCGCCATCACCCTTGCTGTGTCTTTCGCAACTTGTTTGATATCCATAGTTGACCCCAGCCCTTGAGATTTTCAATTTAGACTTTAGATTTTAGACTGGGAATCGCGTCCAAGTTGTTTCTTCTTTGACACTACTCTTCAATCCAAAATCCAAAATCCAAAACAGAAAATCATCAGACGGTATCAACGGACTCGAACTCGAACTTGATTTCCTTCCACAGTTCGCAAGCAACGGCCAATTCAGGACTCCACTTGCAAGCTTCACGAATAACATCGCCACCTTCACGGAACAGGTTGCGGCCTTCGTTACGAGCTTGGATACAAGCTTCCAGAGCAACACGGTTCGCGGTTGCACCCGGAGCATTACCCCAGGGGTGTCCCAGAGTACCACCACCGAATTGTAAGCAAGAGTCATCGCCGAAGATTTCCACCAGCGCGGGCATATGCCAAATGTGGATACCACCGGAAGCCACGGGCATAACACCAGGCATAGAAGCCCAATCTTGGGTGAAGTAAATACCGCGAGAACGATCTTGCTCAATATGATCTTCACGCATCAGATCGACAAAGCCCATCGTGATAGCTTGGTCGCCTTCGAGTTTACCCACAACGGTACCGGAGTGCAGGTGGTCTCCACCAGACATCCGTAAGCACTTGGCTAATACGCGGAAGTGAATCCCGTGATTTTTTTGACGGTCGATTACCGCGTGCATCGCACGGTGAATGTGTAACAGTAAACCGTTACGACGACACCATTTCGCCAGAGAGGTATTCGCGGTAAAACCACCAGTTAAGTAGTCGTGCATGATGATGGGAGTGCCGATTTCTTTGGCATATTCTGCACGTTCCATCATTTCTTCACTGGTAGGCGCGGTCACGTTCAGATAGTGACCTTTGATTTCGCCTGTTTCCGCTTGGGCTTTTTCAATAGCTTCTTGAACAAACAGGAAGCGATCGCGCCAGCGCATGAAGGGCTGAGAGTTAATGTTTTCGTCGTCTTTGGTGAAATCTAAACCACCGCGTAAACATTCATATACTGCACGGCCATAGTTTTTGGCAGATAAACCTAATTTAGGCTTAATCGTACAACCCAATAAGGGACGACCATATTTGTTTAACTTATCGCGCTCAACGGTAATCCCGTGAGGAGGGCCTTGGAAGGTCTTCATGTACGCGATGGGGATGCGGAGGTCTTCTAAACGCAGAGCCTTCAACGCTTTGAAACCAAACACGTTACCTACTAAGGAGGTTAAGAGGTTGGTAACCGATCCTTCTTCAAACAGATCCAGGGGATAGGCAATAAAGCAAATATATTGATTATCTTCACCAGGAACGGGTTCGATGTCATAACAACGACCCTTATAACGATCCAAGTCGGTTAAAAGGTCAGTCCACACGGTTGTCCATGTACCTGTGGAAGATTCGGCTGCTACCGCGGCTCCAGCTTCTTCAGGGGGAACTCCGGGCTGGGGTGTGACACGGAAAGCAGCCAAAATATCTGTATCTTTGGGGGTGTAATCTGGCGTGTAATACGTCAGTTTATAGTCTTTTACACCGGCTTGGTACCCAGACTTGCTCTGAGTTTTGGTTTGGGCGTAGGACATATCTCGCTTCCTAACAATTGTTTAACTTCTTTGCCTACGGGCAGGCTGATTAAGAATATATCAGCAAATGGATCTGTGATTATTTTAATCTTTTTGTATTTTGTATAAGTTTTATTTATTTATATTACAGTTGGTAATCTTTCGTCATAATTCTTAATATATTTTTCGTCTCTGATGTGATATGGGGATCAAGTCAGGGTCTAGTTTTGTGGTTCTTTGCCCATGATGATAACCCTGCATAGAAGGGGGTAAGGGAAAACTCTAGATTTTTTACAGATTTGATGGAAAAGAAAGGTGCTAATGGTTTATGCTACGGGACTGCCTTCTCAAAATTGAATAAGAATTTATACTCATTCCTTTCGGGTTTAGCATTAATAAATTTCTGCGCGATCGTGCTTGATACTGATGAGATTTTTGATCCTATACAACAGAGAAGAGTATCTGTCCATGAAAATTTGTTACAGATGGGATGTCAATGGCACGTCTGTTGTAGTACAAGCGCGATCGGCTTGAGTAGCATTTCAAAGGGAAGAATATATCGAGTAGGGACACGGCACTGCCGTGTCCCTACCTTTTGGGAACCCATAGAGTTATGTAGCCTGATCGCGCTACATAAATGATGGCTTTGCTAGGCAGGCAAACCAGTTACTTTGCCCATTTTGGCCCAACAGTAGGGAGAAGGAACCTTACAATCGCGGCATTCCCCATCACTAGGTTTTGGTTGGGGAGGTTGAGAATGACAAAGCATGGCAATTAACTGCTGCAAACGCGCTCTAAATTGATCATTAACACGCCATTTGGGAATATCCAAAACGCGATCGTGATAAACTAAGCGCCCGTGGGGAATGTAACCTTTAAACAAATGGTTGGTTTCGGGGGCAAAGGGCAACATTGACATATAGACAAGCATTTGCATTTTATGGGAATCTTTGAGTTTGCCTGTTTTGATATCTTCAACAACAGCCCAATCATCTTTGATCGCAATGATATCAGGTCTGCCAGCAACGCAGATATCAAAGGTGTGACCTTGATATTTGAAGGAATTTTGATTTTCAACATAAACGGTGAAGCCTTCATTTTGCAGTTGTAAAGCTCGTTCAATCAGCATTTCCTCATGTTCGGAGGGGTCAAAGGTACTCGGTTGTTTTTCAAATTGATGGTGAGCTGTAGGTTGGGTTGAGCTTGCGAAACCCAACCAAAAAGGGTAGTCGTGCATAACTAATGATGCCATTCGATGTAATCCTTTCTGTATAAGGATTGAGAAGACAAAAAACATGACTTTTGCAGCACTACCCCAAAAAGATGTTGGGTTTCGTGCCTCAACCCAACCTACGACTATTTCACTGATGAGTCATTGGCAATGCCCGGAGCACTTCGAGAGATTTAAGCTCAGAAAATGGTCGAATAATCAGCGTAATATTACAAATGCCAATGACTTCACAGATATCCCCTTCTTCTAACATTGCAGGAGATAAAGTTCTCGCATTCCAATAGGAACCCGCAAAGGCGACTCTGCCTAACCAACAAAACCGAGGTGACGCTTTCACGAGGATGACAGTGGCTTCGCCGCGGAAGCGTGTGTCATATTCAATAGCTAATTCATCCACCGATTTTTGCCGCCGAATAAGGCGAGAGAGAATTGATTTAAGAAATTTCATTTTTATAACCTCCTTGGTGCAAATCCCTGGTTAAAACCAGGGGAGTCCAGTCTATTCATGCAAACTTAACACTAGCTTCTGTGCATCAGGAAATTTCCCCCCAAGCGCAACATTTGCCGCGGCTTGTAACGCGATCTCACTGAACAAAATTCGGTGGAAAATGGGATTTTTGGTGAGACGGCAAAAATAACGACAAGCCGTTAATTCCCCCTCCCATGAAAATGGTGCTTTTAATAAAATATGGTGGACATCATGGAGGGCACGAAAAAGAAGGTTAGCCGCGGGGGTTAAAACAACTGGATCGTTATAATCAACGCTTATCTCTAGCACTCCCATTTCCTTAACTTTCGCTGCCATTTCTTCAGAAGAAGGATAGGGTTGACCGTAAACGTAGCGGGTACGGATCGATAAGTTTTGATGTAAACAACGTATCCAACGATTGAAACCTTCTTTCGTCGCGTCAGAGAGTTCTTGATGTTCAGACTCTAGGTAATGATGACCCAATTTTTCCCGATAGGTGGGATCATTGGCGGCTTTGTGGAAGTAATAAACGATGGATTTACGCGAAAGATATACCTCGGTGGCATGTAACTTATCTTGATGGTAAGATTGCGGAGACATTTTCATAATCAACTTCCTTTATGTGAAAATTTAAGGTTCATAATTTCACTGTAAAAAAGTTGATATAGTTGACAAGATACTTGACGTAGTTGTTTTTATTGTGAGTTAGTTTTTCTAGTTTATTTAGTTGAAATAGTCGAAATAGTTTGATAGTTTTAGTCCTTTTTATTTCTGATAGGGATGTGCTAGATTTAAAGGGAGGTTTCAGAAACCAGGTTTCTCACTCGTTGCATAGCCAGAGGTATCCCCATGACTCCTGAACAAGTAAAGTTTCTTAACGACATTTCTGCCGAACTGAAAACGCAGCCTGGGTTTAATGATGTAGAGCAATTATTTTTCCCCCTGCGGTTCGATAAAAATCGCCCAGTCGCAGTTCAACACAAAGAAATTGCCGAAAAGTTAATGCCAAAAGATCCTCTTCTTGGCGGTGTAAATTATGTAACTTCAATCGGAACAACAGTGCAAAATATTGTGAGTGGAATGGTAGGGCGAATGGAGAAAAAATACATCTCAAAAGATACAAAAAAAGAAACAATTAAACCAGCAATCAAAGGGCTATATGAAGCGGAAATGAGAGCCGATGGGGTAGATGTTGATAGCTTACTGAAGGGAAAAAAAGGAGAAAAAGGTGCTTGGGAAGTCGTTTATGATTGGCTATGGAATCATAAATATCTGCGGTGGCTTGATGAAAATGGCTGGAAAATTTTGCAAAACAAAGCTAAGTCTGATTGCCCCTGGATACAGTTTATACCCGCACAAGAAATAGCATCCGCAAAAAGAGCTCCTAAGCGGCCATCGCCACCTCCTTCTGCCCAGAAAGTTCCCTCCACAATTCCCGTGAATGAGCCACTTTGGATGGTGGTAGATTTGGCATATCCTAACTATCAATTACTTTTGTTTAATCGCAGTGCTGAGGGGCAATATTTACTTTGTCCGTCCTTGAGTTTTGCACCCAAGGGGTTGATAGATAAACCGCCGATTTTGTTGCCTCAAAAGGATTCTTGGGCTGATGAGAATCAGGAATGGTTTACTTTTGAGGTACTAGGTGAAGAAGAATTTTTGGCAATTGCACTGGAGAAGCCTTTAAATTTAGATTGGTTGGTTCCCCGTGACGAGGATTCTTTACCGGAATGTACAGGATCGCGCTTTAAAGAGTTATTTGACAAACTCGAACAGCAAGAGAATTGCCATGTTTTTTATCAAAGTTTTGAGGTGGTGGAATGAGAAACTGAAGCAGAGAAAATATGAGTATCGAGTAAAATCATTCTCCCAAAGCATCCCAAAGTTCAGACATTGCTTCATCAAAATCGGCGGCAATTGTAATAGGCATTCCCCGCAGTGGATAATGTTTTTTAGGCGAATCAGAAATCGGATAAGGAATAATACGAACGACTGGTAAACCATTGCGGGTAATGACAACTTCAGACTGAGTAGCAGCAATTTCATTAACAATTGCTGTTAGTGAGACATCGGTTTCCTGTATGTTCAGATATTTCATGCTTTCAACTGGCTCTGATGATTTTATATTCTCATTGTAATCGCGATCTAGTTTGTCGTAAAGGCTTTAGCCCTTAACCCCTTTACGGCTTATTATAGCTAGTAGATTGGGAGCATCTCAAATTTGCAAAAAAAAACTGTAGTGGGAGCGTCTCGCTCCCTAGGAATCTAATAGGGAGCGAGACGTTTGTGCTACGCACAGGCTACGCCAACCCACTGCCAATTTACGTTTAGGAGATGCTCCCTTGGCGCAGCCTCACGAAGCGATAACCCAACAAATCCTAGAAAGGGTGATTTTAAGGTTACGAAACCCAACCTACAAAGTTTCTTCATTATCTCCGAAAGTGACATCTTCATATAAAGCATCTATGCTAGTGCGAAAGTCGATACTTGCTAGGTGAATTTCACTGCCCGGAAAGTAGAATTGCAATACCCAAAGTCCCTCGGCGTTGCGGCGGAAGCATTCTACGCGTTGGCGTTTTTGGCTAATTAAGACGTATTCTTGGAGGGTTTCTAATTGTTGATAGTCGGCAAATTTGTCACCGCGATCGAAGGCTTCTGTTTTTGGGGATAAAACTTCGACAATTAAACAAGGATATTTTTTATGATTTGTCAATTCTCTATCTCTGGCATCACAAGTTACTATAATATCAGGATAGTAATAAATATTCGCCCTATCTATCTGGGCTTTCATATCCGCCATATAGACACGGCAGCCCGTCCCTCGCACATGATTTCTTAACAGGGCAAATAAGTTTCCGGCAATGGTAACATGGGCATCACTGGCTCCCGCCATTGCATAAACTTCACCGTCAATATATTCGTGTTTGATGGGGCTAATCTCTTCTCCTGCTAGATAATCTTGAGGAGAAATGTAATTTGGGCTGGGATTGGCAATCATAGTTTTGAAAATAGAGGTACTATCTGATTATATCATTTGGGACTAGAAACCTGGTTTCTGCATAGATATCTAGTTTCAAACCAACAATTTTTCTAAGAAACCCGGTTTCTTTGCGTAAGTCCTCAAACATTGAAAAAAAGCAATGACAGAGAATGATATCTCATTTAATTATTCAAGATTTTCAGCGCGATCGCTCTCAGTCGGTAAAAAATAAAGATGAAGAACTTCTTCTCTAGTAAAGGGAGACTCTGGGGGAAATATCTCAATAGATAAACCTGTTTCACCTGCGGCTAGTTTCCTAGCATTTTGATAAGATTCATTAAAAATCTCTTCAAAAAAACGATATAAACTAGGACTGGTTTTGAAAGTATCTCCGAGGCGTATCCGATGTTATATAATGGTGTAATGCCAACTATTTGTTCGTTTTCCCGGCTGATATTTATACTTAAGTAAGTGCATTAAAAGTACCCTCAAATTACTTTTAAAAGCATTTTTATCGTGTCTCCCCATACTTTCTAGTTCCTCTAGTAAGTTCTCTAAATCTATTTCGGCAAACTTTCCCTCTTTTAATAAGTTGATAGTTGTCTGTAACCACAGATAAAAATCCTGTTCATAAAGAGATGTTATTGCAGTTCTCATTGATTGGATAGTTGTCATTTTGTTTGACTCCCTTTCTCTGTCTCTACACATAAGTGTAACATATTCGATAATTTATTTATCGCGATATGGGTCAAGAAACCGGGTTTCTGTTATAATTCAGGCAGACTCACCTAGAGTTTACTAAGAAACCCGGTTTCTCACCTACTCAACGCTTTGAATTAACTTAATGTTATTTCTCAGCCATTCATTGACCAAAACTTGAACCTCAATCTTTTTATGTTCAGCAATTTTAGTCACAAAATGCTCGACGTCGGGTTCGAGAGAAATGGGATAAGGAAATGTAGCATCAGGATGGTAAAATTTGCCTTGATCGGCTTGGAAAAAGTAATACTATGATTTGATAATTGCCTCTTTCGATTTGACTCTGTTCTTAATCATAGATTGTTAATTGATCAGCAAGGAAAACCACAATGGACGAAAATCGCATCGAAGCTTATTATCAACTTATCCAAAAACTGCTCGAATGTTCCAGTGGGGAAGACCTGCAAATCTTAAACGCACACTCTGAGTTACTCGACCCTGGACTTTTGCAAACAATCATCGTAGTTGCTAAACAATTGGATGATAACGGCAACCTAGATGTGGTTAACTTTTTAATTAACCTTGCTTTGCAACTGGGGAAATTTCTCGGTAGTGACCAGCAGCCCACAGCAATCAGAAAACAGACAGCCGATATTTTACTCTATTGGGGAAGTGAGCAATTTTACATTAGCCAGTTTCTCGTCGCTTGTGAGTGCTGGCAACAGTGCCTTATCATTTATCAAGCCATTCATGATCGTCAAGGGGAAGCCAATTCTCTGGTAAGTTTAGGCATCGCTTACCACTCTCAGGGACAATTTGAAAAAGCGCTCAATTCCCACAAACAGTCTTTAGATATTAGTCGGGAAATCAAAGACCGTCAAGGAGAAGCGGCTTCACTGGGAAATTTAGGTATTGCTTACGGCTCTCTAGGAGAATATGAAGAAGCGATTACTTCCCACGAAAAGTCTTTAGCCATTAAACAGGAAATCAAAGACCCCCTTGGGGAAGCAAATTCTCTGAAATGTTTAGGTAATGCTTACCACTCTCTGGCACAAGTTGAACGAGCGATCAATTTCTACGAAAAGTCTTTAGATATTAGTCGGGAAATTAAAAACCGTCTTGGGGAAGAGATTTCTCTAGGATGTTTAGGCAATGCTTACCTCTCTCTGGGACAATTTGAACAAGCGATTACTTTCTTCGAAAAATCTTTAGCCATTAGTTTAGAAATCAAACACCGCCTTGGGGAAGCGGATTGTCTGCGCGGTTTAGGCAATGCTTACTACTATCTGGGACAATTTGAACGATCAATCAATTACCACGAAAAGTCTTTACTCATTACACGGAAAATCAAAGATCGCCTTGGTGAAGCAAATTCTCTGGGAAGTTTAGGCAATGCTTACGACTCTCTGGGACAATTTGAACGATCAATCAATTACCACGAAGAGCATTTAATCATTAGTAGGGAAATCAAACACAGTCTTGGGGAAGGGAATGCTCTGGGAAATTTAGGCGGTGCTTACTACCAATTGCAGCAAACAGAGAAAGCTATTGAGAACTCTCGAAACTCCGTCAAAATTGCCACTCCCAAAACTATGCCAGACCTATGCTTCAAAGCAGGGCGCAACCTCGGTGATATAGGCTTCACCCAAGGCGACTGGCATCTCGCCTTAGAAGGATACGAACCCGCCTTGCAAGCAGTTGAACAACTCCGCAAAGGTTCAACCACCGACAAACGCCGCCAAGAAATCATTGCAAAAGCCATCTCCGTTTACGCCAACGCCGTCCAATGCTACATCAACCTGAAACAATACGATAAAGCCGTCGAAACCGCAGACCGTTCTCAATCGCGCCACCTCGCGGACTTATTTTACACCAGCAAAGACCTCTACCCTAAAGGCCAAATTCCCCCCGAAGTCGAAGAATACTATCGCTTGCAACAAAAAAGCGATCGTTTACGTTTCTCTGACAATGACCCACTCGCCACCACTCCCCAGCCAACCCCCAACGGCGACGCGATCATCGAACAAATTAAAAAATCAGAAGAGGACAAACAAAAAGCTTGGCTAAAAATTCGCAGTAAAGACGAAGTTTTGGCAGGTCAATTGCAACCAGATCCCCTCAGTTTCAAGGATATGCAAGCCTTAATTCCCGATGCCGAAACTGCGATACTCAATTTTTACACCACTTCTGAACATACCCACATTTTCATCTTACGGCAAAATCAACCAACCAAACTCTATACCTGCGAAGGACAAGGACTTGAAACTTTGCAAAATTGGCTTTCTAATCACTGGCTAAGACCTTACTTTTCTATCAAACAAGCTGATACTCTCGCAGTGGCAAAGTTGCTCAAACGAAAATTAAATGACATTGAGAATATTAGCATAACAGCGGAAACCGTCACTGTTAAATTAGTAGGATTTTCCGAACAAAAGCTAGAGCGACAACAGTTCGATGAAACAGTTGAAAAAATGCAGGTAAAAATGCACAAAATTTGGTTAATTCGGATGAGCGTTATCCTGCCAAAACTCGCAAAATTCCTGCAACTCAAAGAACTAATTTCTGAACATCTCAACGGCATCAAAGAACTAATTATTATCCCTCATTTGTACCTGCATCAAATTCCCTTTGCTGCCTTACCGTTAAATGACACTCCCATTCCCCAAAGCGAGACACCCTCGGAGCAAACACGCGGGCTAAAACATCAAAATCCACCTACCAAAACCGCACCTAAACCCCCACAAAAACAGCCAGAATATCTCAGTGATCGATTCCGCATTCGCATCGTTCCCAGTTGTCAAATTCTCAGCTTTTGCCACCAGCGAGGCAACCTCAAACCTGCCACAATGGGAATCGTGGAAAATGCCACAGGCGACCTCCTTTTCACTGGCTACGAGTGCGAAACTCTGGCAACTATGCACAACGTTGATAAAAATTCCCGTCTCCAATACCAGCAAGCTACTATTAGTAATTATCAAAATTTACTGGAGCGAGTGCAAGTCCTCCATTCCAGTCATCACGCGGCTTCTGACCTCAATAATTCTCTGGAATCCAAACTGTTATTATTTGACGGCGACATCAACCTCGGTCGCATTTTTACCTGGAGATTTAAAGACTTAGCCGAAGTTTTTCTTTCCTGCTGTGAAACTAATTTAACCCTCACTCCTATTACTGACGATCCCCTCAGTATTGCTAGTGGTTTCTTGTGTGCCGGGGCGCGTAATGTGGTTAGTACCTTGTGGGCTGTGGATGATTTAGCAACGGCTTTGTTTTGTATTTTGTACTATCAAGAAAAGCAAGACAAGAGCAGATCAGACGCGATACGCGAAGCACAATTTAAGCTACGGAACTTGACAGGGGATGAATTATCTGCCAAGTATCAAGGACAATTAGATGCTTATTTTGATCAACAAAAAAACGAAAATAATTCAGAAGAAATTAGTAAAAATAAGAAGTGTTTAAAATTACTTTGCCAGGTAAAATTGCCCTTTGTCAGTCCCTATTATTGGGCGGGTTTTATCTCCCAGGGTTTAGCCTAAGCCAAAATGGTAGTCGTGCATCCTCAGCAAACTTGATTTCGAGAAATTCAAGCCTATAATTCGATCCCACATTGAAGCACGATAACTTTTTTCCTAGTCAACAGAGCCCGATCGCGTTCTTATCGTGTCTCCGAAACAGAAACCGGGTTTCTGATCTGAGATCGTTGGAGACAATGAGAATTTTTGCCGAAACCCGGTTTTTGGATTCAGATCCTAATTAACAATTCCCTATTTTACCTGCACAGAAAAGTCATAATCAAATCCCTTAAAATTAGAATCAAATTGAAATGTATAATTCCCCGAAGCAGGAAGGAGAGCAGTCCATTCTTTTCGGTTGACATCTGTATAGGGATTTCCTATTAGAATCGTACCATTAGGAGCGATAATCATCGGAAAAAGTCCGTGGTTATTAATCACCCTTAAAGTTTGACCTTGATTGGCTTGTAACTGATAAATATGAGTCCCACCTCCAATCATTTCACCTTTAATAATTGCTTCATTTCCACCAGGAGTAAATTTAATGGTTTCCTTGACTTGAGGACAACTATATTTAGTGCGATTTTTCGCAATCCAACCTGGGGGTTGATCAATGTTAAACCAGCCATTTTGCTCTGCTTTTACGGAAACAAAAGTATTATTCTTAAGTTGACCAACAATATTATTATCAGTGATTTCAGGAGCCGAACGCACATTAACAGAGCCATCGGGATCAGCTACTTTCGCTTGACTAATTCTACAACCTGAATCAGGGGCGGTAATCACCACTGCACTAATATTTTCCTTGGGTTGAGGAGTGCTTGCGGGACTTGTTTGGGTGACACTCGCGGATGTGGTAATCGCGGGAGTGGGTGTTACCGTAGGAAGGGTATTGAGTGATTGTGCAACTGGGGTATTCGTGGGTTGAGATGATTGGGTAGGGGGTTGACTCGCGCAAGCTGTGTTCAACAGCACAGAGATTCCCGCGATTAGTGTTAAAATTGTTGGGCTGCGTTTAGGTGACATAATTGATACCTCTTTGCCAGATGAAAAATTTGTGTTACAAAACTATTTGAACAAGACAAGCTTCTGTTTATTTTTTCAGGATTTTTCGATAAAAGTTATTAAACGATACAATTGACTTGTTCGTGACATTTGCCCCTTCCCCCTTCAGGGAAACCCCTTATGCAAAAAAGGGTCTTTTTTACAATTATATCTCTAAAAAGGCAATGAAATCAAGATTTAGTCATTCCCAGAAAGTATCCCCTCGTGTTTTATTGCTAAACGCGGTAAAAGATGATTTGGAAAAAAGACGACACGCGTCTTTACATGAAGCGGTTTTGGCTTCTTTACACCCAGAAGCGCGATCGGAGTCTGCGGGTCGTTTTTGGGACATTGATGTAAAAATTGGTAATCGTCCCACGGTCCCCCTGTCAAGGGATATTACCATCCTTGAATTATTTGATCGGATTGATGGCAAGTTATTAATTTTAGGGGGTTCCGGTTCTGGGAAAACCACAACATTATTAGAATTAGCGGAAAGTTTAATGCTCCGGGCAGAAAGTGACCCTAATTCTCCCATTCCCATTTTAGTGAATTTAGCGACTTGGAGAGAAAATGAACACGCGATCTCCGATTGGTTTTTCCTCCAAATTCAACATCTCTATCAGATTCCGGTAGAGACAAGTCAAGCTTTAATGAATCAAAAACAATTATTACCATTATTAGATGGTTTGGATGAACTGGAAGACTATCGCCAAGATTTTTGTATTCAGTTAATTAATGAGTTCGCTGAAGGAGAAAATGCACCGGTTAATATCGTTGTTTGTAGTTGTTTTGACTCTTACAAAGAATGTGAAACTCGTTTACGTCTTCGGGCAGCAATCTGGTTAAAACCCCTCACCGAACCACAAATTAAAACTTATTTAATTGCCGCAAGAAGTCGAGAATTATGGTATAATTTGGAAAGCGATTCTAATTTATTAAATTGCGCCAAAAATGCTTTATTTTTAAATATAATGACTTTAGCTTATGAAGAAATATTAATTGAATCATGGAAAAGGATAGATTCGACAGAGGGCAAAATAGATTATTTATTAAATGCCTTTATTCGTCGGCAAATCAGTAAAGAAATTCCCACAAAACTTTACAAAAAAGGAAAAGAACCCCGTCCCGATAAAGTAAGATTTTGGTTGATTTGGTTGGCGAAAAGAATGACTCAAGATGGCGATCGCGAATTTAGCTTCGATAATATTTCTTTGACTTGGTTACAAACTCGTCAACAACAAATAATGTATTTTAATGGTGCGAAGATTCTCACGGGGTTAATTTGGGGATTGATTACGGGAATTATTGTCAGTTTAATTCTGGGTTTATGGTTAGGAATTTTGGCTGCTATTATCGCGGGGGGAATTATTGGTAACTTTGTTAGAATTGACGCGATCGATAATTTTACCTTACTTTTGGTGCTTTGGTGGCATGGGTATATTCCCTGGAATTATCATCGTTTTCTCAATTATGCTAGTCAGCGGTTATTATTGGCAGAAATCGGACGCGATCGTTATCAATTTATGCACCATATTCTCCAAAAACATTTGGTGAATATGTAACTTGGCTCAGGATAAACCCACGCGATCGATTTTCTCTTTGGCGTTGCCCATTCGTGGCATTATACGGTGGTAGGGGTAGCGCCCCCGTGCCTACCCCCCCCTGCCCGCGGGGGTTTAGGGTTTTAGGGCAACCACGGGGGGATTGCCCCTACTGTTTAAATTATCCCAGAAACAGGGTTTCTTTTCACCTTATGGGAATCTTTATCAACTTTATCTCCCAGAAACCCGATTTCTGATACATTGCTATAGCCACTGAGGAATGGAAATTAAATAACTTAACTATTGGGTTGGTAGTTTCGCCTATATGTGCCCCAAAGCAGGCAAGATGCCTGCACTACTTTATTAATTTTTCATTCCTGAGATAAAAATTACTTTTCCTCCAAAACTTCCACACCTTCCCATCCTTCCTCTACACCATATTGTTGATACTTTTCACAGCGTTTGATATAAAAAATAACAGCTTTATCATCGGGATTAAGTTCTAAAATTTCTTGAAACATTTGCCTGGCTTCTGAAAAATCCTGCTGATAATATAAATTAATCGCAGTGGCAAACCGCTCTAAAGTGAGTTTTTTTAATTCTCTTAAAGAAGTCGATTCATGCTCAAAAACATCATAAATAGAAACCGCAATTTTTTTCCCCTTCACCGTTACTCTATCTAAAAATCTATATTGATAAACATCAGGATTTACCAAGGAATTAAGAGTCTGTTCACTAATCAAAATTCCCGTGCCATAAAGCTTAGTTAAACCTTCTAATCGAGAGGCTAAATTCACCGCGTCAGCAATGACTGTACTTTGCATTCTTTGAGATTCGCCAATTGTTCCTAACATCAAAGTTCCGGTATGTAAACCTATGCCAATTGTAATCGGTACATCACCATTTATTTCTCGTTGTTGATTATAAATAATCACCTGTTTTTGCATCTCGATAGATGCGTTTAAAGCATCATCAGCAGATTCGGGAAAAAGAGCCATAATGGCATCGCCAATATATTTATCAATAAACCCATTATTATCTCTAATAACCGGGCTAACATTCTTTAAATAAGAATTAATAAAACTAAAATTTTCTTGAGGAGTCATTCCTTCCGACAAAGTGGTAAAGGAACGAATATCCGAAAATAAAATTGTCATTTCCTTTTGAATTTGATCGCCTAATTTAACATCAACCACACTTTCTCTACCCAAAAATTTGAGAAAATCATGGGGAACAAAACGCCCATAGGCCTCATTAATTTTTGCTAGATTGATATGAGTTTTTATTCGGGCTAATAATTCATTTTTAGAAAAGGGTTTGGAAATATAATCATTCGCCCCTGCACTAAATCCTTCTACCAAATCAGAAATTTGATTTTTGGCTGTTAACATAACAATAGGTAATTCACTTGGTAAATACTTTTCACGCAATTTTTTACTAACTTCATAACCCGTCATACGAGGCATCATTACATCTAATAAAACTAAATCTGGTTGGAAACCTTGTTCAATCAATTCTAATGCTTCTTTACCATTTGTCGCTTGAGTAATAGCATAATTTTCTAAAGCCAGATTGTTAATAAGCACTTGCAAATTAATCGGTTCATCATCGACAATTAAAATTTTAAAGGCATCATTATCGGTAATTTCTATTGTTTCTTTTTCCGAGTTAGATTCGGTGTCAACTTCAATAGGTTGATATCTGACAGACTTTAATATATCTAGTTGAGATTTGACTTGATTTGGGGAAATTGGTAACGTAAAAGTAAATTGAGAACCCTTACCAACTTGAGATTTAACCCAAATTTTTCCACCATGTAATTCGACTAATTGTTTAGTGACAGCTAAACCTAATCCCGTCCCGCCATAAGTTCTCGCGGTGGAACCATCCCCCTGTTCAAAGGATTCAAAAATACGCTCTAATTTATCTTCAAAAATACCAATTCCTGTATCAGAGACACTAATGGCTAATTGGCAAGGGATAACTTTATTTTCTAATTCGTTATTCTCTGTTATTAATTCTGCCGAAATTTCAATTGTACCCTCTTCGGTAAATTTTATCCCATTGTGAATTAAGTTCAAAAGTATTTGTTGTAAACGATTTTCGTCCGCGGCAACGAGGGGTAAATTTTCAGGAAGATTATTGATTAATTTTAAGTGTTTTTGGGTAATTAATGGTAGGGCAAGATTAATGACTACTCCGGTAATTTCGCGCAAACCGACGGGCTTGATTTGCAGTTCTAAATTTTGGTGTTTCAGTTTAGCAAAATCAAGGATATCATTGATTAAATTTGATAATCTTCTTCCTGATGATGCAATTAACGAAAGATTCACGATCGCGTGCTCTGGCAATTTCCCCGCGACACCATCAATTAATGATTCGCTAATACCAATAATGCCATTTAAAGGGGTGCGGAGTTCGTGAGAAGTATTCGCGAGAAACTCATCCTTAAGTTGATCAAGTTCCTGTAATTCACGATTTTTAGTTTCCAGACTTTGAAAAGACTCCTGTAATTGTTTTCCCATACTATTAAACGCGTTAGCTAATACCCCTAATTCATCGGAACGATGCAAATTAACAGTTTGATTAAAGTCGCCTTCTGCTAAAAGTTTGGCAGCATCTTTCAGACGTAGAATCGGTTTTACAATATATTTAGATGTGATAATCCCCAGAAAAGTCGCGATCATTAAAGCAATTATACAGAGTAAAATTGTGGTACGATTATTAATATCAATTTGCTCCATAAAATCTGCTTCAGGAATGATCACCACAATTAACCAATCTAAACCTTTATCATCCTTCAGGGGACGCACGATCATAAAATGTTCTTCCCCTTGAATCTTGAAAGAAAATTCTTTTTCTTTGTCTATTTTATTTTGGGGTTCTAAGAAATAATTGGTTAAATATTGAGCCGCGTTTTTTGTCAAAAGATTTTTACTCTCTGTGGCTTTTACCCGTTGAGCACCATAATCTTTATTAAGCACATGAAAAGGTTTTTCTCCCGTTGATGTCGCGACTAACATTCCGTTTCGTTCCATAATAAAACTTTGTCCATTTTCTCCAAATTTAAGACTTTGTAAAAATTGACCAATTTGTGATAAATTAATATTGGTCAAAAGGACTCCTTGTAATTTCCCTTCTTCATTATAAAAAGGCAGAGACGCGCCCAAATAAGATGTAATACCTTTGGTATGGGGATAAATAGGGCTCCAAGTAGCTTTGCCCGTTTTGACTGCGGCTTTATACCAAGGACGAGTGCGGGGATCAAAATTGGGTTTGTTATTCAAGAATTTCACGCGATCGCCCTTTTGATTAAGCAAATAAGTGCGAAAATCATAATTACTAGAGGCACTAGAAATTCGGACTGTTAAGGAACCATCATCACTTCTTTCAGCCCCAATATTATCTCTATTTTCTAAACCGACTCCTGTAAAAGTTAACTTATTAAATATTTGTAATTGTCGCCAAAAATAGCGTTCTAATTCCGGTAAATTCTCTATATTTAATTGACCTAATTTAATCGCGATCGCGTTCACTTCATTAACTTGGTGGGGAATGGTAAGATAATTATCGAGATTTTGAAGAATGCGATCACTAATTTCGTGACGTAACTGAGAAGCCACATCATTAACCGCGTGTTGTCCATTACGGAAAGACAAATACCCCACAAGTCCCACCGCGCTGAATATCTGAATAACAAAAGGAATAACCAGCACAAAGCGCAGAGGAACTTTACTAGAAATGTCGGAAACAGCCACCGTGAGAGATTTGAAAAACATGGTAACTCACAATAATGGAGACAGTAATACCCTCCCCACGATCGCGTTTCGGTTAGTGGGGATCATCTTCGCGAATCAGATAAAGTCTATCGTTGCACTTGAGGAGGTATTAACATTTTCTCTTGATTTTTACCTGGGTGAGAAACTGTAAGCTAATTTCTGGACAAAACTACCCATCGCTTACTGTTTGTCCAGTTATTTAATTAACTCATCCACAAATTCTCTAAGCCTTTCTTGCCAGTTGGGGACGGCAAAAAGTTTGGCTTTTTGTCCCTCGTATCCCTTAAATCCCTTGAAAAGCATCTGGGAAGCCGAATCACCTCGAATTTCTGGGGTCCGGGTCAATATTTTTTTGTGGGCACCGAGTTTATGATTTTTCTCAAAAGGCATTGACAATAATCTGTGTACTGGTTAACAATAAGATTATAGCACCCATTGAGAGGTCGAATCAATGCAATTAGTTGAGAAACACATAATCAATCGACAACATAAGTTTTGGAAAGAGTGTGACTATTTAGCATTGCAGTCAAAGCATCTTTACAACTCGGCTAACTACATTCAACGTCAATATTTCTTTGAAACTAAGAAGTATTACAACTCCATTGATATTTACCATCTTACCAAAAAACTAGAAGCTTACCGATATC
>Ga0209175_10000103_pt1 | contig 58679 bp, 93 predicted proteins | sample JI91814C2DNA_FD_187506 | JGI IMG/M metagenome (GOLD analysis project Ga0209175, IMG submission 187506) | Wastewater effluent complex algal communities from Wisconsin, to seasonally profile nutrient transformation and Carbon sequestration -... | ecosystem: Engineered > WWTP > Effluent > Algae...
TTTCCGACTGATTCCACCTGGGCGTTGCTGGTGTTAACCATGGCCCGTATCCGGCCGTACTCAGCTGGGTATATGAATTGGTTCCGCTCAAGGAAAGTGTTGATTCCTATAAACAGGCTATCCTCCAGAAATTTTAATCCAAATCTAATCTGTCCCTCTTTCCGGAATTGCGTGGGTAGATATTCATAAGCAGGGAAAGCCCGGCCGGTATTATGATTCCATGATCCGCCAGCATTCTTAGGGTCCTGATTCATTTGGGTGAACCTGGTAATAGTAGATATTCCAGTTTTCCCCGATGCCGCTGAATAATAATCGAAGGTAAAATTCTTGTAGACAGACCAAACATCCCCATTAATGATAGGCATCTTTACATAAATAGGATACAGGCTATCTCCTATCAATGAGCCGGATACGTTGGCCTTTCCGGACCATCTAAAGTCACGCTTGGCAAAATCTCTGCTTGGGGTACCTGGATTGGTAATAGGGTAATACTCTCCGATTTCATAAAACAGGAAGGTATCATCCGGATTAAATTTCTTTAAGCGATAAACTTCAATTTGCTGAAAAGCTGGATCCCATAAAGCATCTGATATTTTAGGAAACGAGGTAAGGTTAGTGGGTTTATTAATAATAAATCCCCGTCCTGTAAATTCAATAATTTCCTCATCATACCATTCAGTAAGAACAGGACCACCTGAAGAATTGAAACTGCAAAACCTTAACCGATCGCCTTTTTTAAAATTATAGAATAGATCGTTGGATACCCTGGAACTTGTGCCTCCTGCGTTTCCTTTGACTGAATTAATCCAGTTATTACAATCAAAATATATTCTACTAGCCAATGCAATAGTGCCTACTTCAACATCTTCTCTATAAGCCGTAGCGGCCATGCGAGCCAGGTCAATATCATCCGATGGATTATCAGCGTTTGTTCGGTCATTAATAATAGACTGAACCGCTGTGGGCGTAGCTTGATAATCAACTGCAAGAGTACCACTCGGGGACGTTGTTTTCCCTAAATACCGGATATCGTTACAAACACCCTCAATAAAAAACTCAAAATTCAGTGCATTGGTACGTACAATCGAATAGCCTACCGCTTCTTCTGGAGGATCGATTGACGCTGGAATATTAAATCCAAGAGCATAAAACAGGTCAAAGGATACCGGATTGGAGGTAGTCACATCAGCCGGGATTTGATATATCCAGTTTGACGGAGAGATAGCCAACCAGGTACGGCCGGTATGGTGATAGTAAACAATCCCTAATTTATGGATTGCTCGGGGCTTGAAGGAGAACTGATTTATTAAGGATTGGCCTGTTTTGATGGCCTGCATAGGGGCACTTATCCCTGAAAATCCTGCCCCTGTTTCATTCCAAGTATCCGCCAGACTAGAATCATGCACCTCAACATCCTCAACTGCAAATTCAGGAACTTCTAAATCGTCCAGATTGTCGGCAAACATAGGCCGGTTATCGATGGCCTCACAAGAACCTGAAAGGAATGGTACCGCGTCCGCATACTGATTTCCCTGAACGTCCGGAATAATAGCAATATCCCCATTGTTTCTGAAATAGAAAAGTTGATTTCCGGAAGACGCTACTTGGTGCCGCTCAAACATCTTCCAGGGTTGAATTGGACTTTCCCTATAAACCAATTCAATGTATTCTACAAATTCGTAAAACTTAGATTCTGAATGTGTGAAAAAAGAATCATTCTCTTTGTCGTAGATATAGCCCGGTAAAGCGACCTGAAAAACATAGGAGTTACCCAGTATCTTATTGGATGCCCAAACTGACGGAGGTGCCAACGTAGACTTAAATCCGCCTTTATACACGTATCTATAAGAGAATTGGAAAGCCCCATCTTTCATGAAATCGTTCTCCTCAGAAGTGTACGCTGTAACCAATGGTGGCATGAGTGGTGCCCACTTCGCGAAACTGATATGGAACTCGCTGAAATTTACGCCTAACGTGAATTTCAATTTGTAAACATCTTCAACATCAACAATTCGGGGAGCGGAATTGTAGTCTGTAAAGATTAAATATTTATTGATTTTGCAGGAAGAGATTAATTTAGTCAGGTCAAAACCTAAATCCCATTTCAGAATTTCATAAATCTTACGTTCGTACTTTACAAACATCAGGATTTGATGATCTCCATTGCTGTTGTGTACGAAATAGTACACTTTGTTAGCGTCCCTGTCTTCGAACTTATTGAGGGCTGTATTAGTGCCAGCCGGTGCGGTTCCGGAAACGAAAGCAGATCCGTTCCATTCCCAGTAGTTGTCGATCAGTAGCGTTGATGGAAAATTCTCTACCGATGAGGAATTATCTTCGATGGATGAGCCTATCCGGGCATTCAGGGCATAGCGATAATCACCCTGTTCAAAAGGAGAAATTCCGCCTGAACCTGGTGGCGGAACGAACAGGCTGTCATCCTGGTTGATTCCACCTGTAGGAGATATGGGAATATCTTTTTCGGCCATTATGCTTTAGGTGTCAAGCGATATCCGCGTCTGGTTGCGGCCAATACATCATTAGGGGTTAACTTATTGGTTCGGCCTCGTACCTTTTGCTCCTCATGCCATAATTGACGGCCGGTGCGTTGGATAGCGGCCTCAGATCGTCTTGCCGGAGGAGCAAACTTCTCCCATGCATGGTGTAAATCTGCGCGTAACCATTGGCCTAAATAAGGGCTCAGGACAGTTTCACCACAAGGGTTGATGCCAAGTCCTATATACTCAATGTAAACCTCCTCAGAAGGGATTCCTGCATCCAGAAGGAGCTCGTAGTTGTTACCGGGTCTGCCGACTACTTTGAAGTGCCCGCGGCTTGGAAGTCCTCCGCCTGCTGAAAATAATGACCGGCCGCCATAATTACTGAACTCGTAGCCTCCATATTGGGTAATGTCGGTGCCGTTTGGTAGCCAACCCGGAGGGTAATCTTTGCTAAATTCAGGATTACCAACGGTTCTTTCTTCGGAACTTAATGCTTCGTTTACAGCAAAAGTTTTCACGTATTGTCCCCAAGGAATGCCGATTTTAACCCAGTCAACATAGTTTCCGGGTAAGGTTACGCTATTGACCTCAGAGATTGGAAGTTTGACGGTGATAACATCATTGGCCGCGTCCATTTTAAGATCAACGATGTCAAACAATGCCCAGGATAAGAACTTATTGAAGTACTTATCAACGGGCAATTCCAGATCGATGCATACCTGATCTACGATGCTGGCCACTTTGAAAAACCGATTTTTAGGGTCAATGTTTTCCATTAGGCTTTATCGTTTGCGTCCTTAATTGTATCGGTTGGCTGTTTTCTGCGCTCGCGGAACCAGTCTACCAGTTCCGCAATAACCGTTTGTTCGATGTCTGCAGGAATTGGATATGGATCGCTATCTCCTATTTCGGAGCTGTCGCGGATTGCCAGACGGATACCTGCATTGCCATATTTTGCCCCAACACCTCCCCGATCGAAAACAAAAGTTCTGCCTTTAGCGTAGCCCGAGATTCTTCCTTCGAGATTGGCCGCCATGTTATTTCGGTAGGCGGTTACATCCCGGAAACTTTTGATGATAACCGGATCAAAATACCTTGTCTTGTTGCCATTAAAAGCATTTTCAAAGTAGACCTGTTCAATGCCTCCGTTTCTTGGTAAATTGACGTAGTTGGCCGGAATTGTAAAGTAGCTGGGCATTTTATTGGCAGGGTCCGTGATAGCAATCCATTCCCATGTGGTGATAAACTGCTCATCTAATTGAGTGCCATTACCCATCTTCCAGTTTTCAATAAAGCCGGATTTAGCCATTTGATTCACCATGGCATCAAGTCGTAAAAGAACCTCGCGCGGATCCACTTTTAAATCGCGGCCAGGGTAGTCGTTTTGCAATTCCTTGATTACCGATTCAGCGTAGGACCATTTCGTTCTCATTTACCTTGCGCCTCCATCGCTTGAGCATATTGTGTGACTTGAAGCATATTCAGGTTAACTCCTGACATCTGTAAGATTTGCATCACAATTTCAAAATGTGTGGTTTCATTCAGTTCAAAATCCTGACTGTTACCGGCATCGTAGACTTCCTCGTTGTTGGAAATCGTGTAGGCCCAGATAGGAGTTTCGGGCTTACGGATGTAAGATATTTTGATGGAAGTGATAGATGTTGGGTAAATATAAAACCCGTCACTATGCATTACGAATTTTGGGAACATGGTTGATGGAGGTGTGATTGCTGAATTATTCAGTTCAACAATCTCGTCCTGTGTGGCCTCTGTGATCAACTTACCGGCTGCTGTTTCCAGGGTATTGTAGTACAGGTAATTTGCCGGATAAGCGGCCAATCCTGCGGCCACGGCCGTGGTGGTGGGCTTTACCATTAGGGGCATCAACTCTTCTCTTGCCTTCTGAGATACCGAAAACCCGTAATTTGGAACAGTGCTTCCGGGTTGATACTTCTTGATATTGCCAAGGCGATCCTGTAGTACGGACATCTGAGCGACCGGAGCCATGAGGTTGAAGTTATCGCCCGTAATGTTTCCGTTCTGGTCTTTATTCAGAATAAATCGTACTAATTGGATCGCCTGGTTAATATTCATTATTCTTCGGCTTCGGCCAAGGCTTCCTCTTCCTCAGCTTCGAGAGACTTATTTTCCTCCTCTAATTTAGCATCTAATTCGGGATCGTCCAACTTATAGTCTGGATCCGGGATTACGATGCCCTGGAAGGCTTGACGGGTATCGTAGGAAAGTCCTAATTCTGGGTACTCGCCTTTAGGAATAATCATGGTTGGAATGGTCACCAACTCCTCGTCAATGGCGTCCAATTTCTCCTGAAGCGTTTTGAATTCCTCAGCGGTGAATTGGTAGCGACCATTTTTGTCGTACTCGATGTGCTTGCTGGCGGTTTTCTTGCAAAGATTTACACGGGCAAGCTCGCGCTCCTTCTCAACTTTAGTAAGAAGTTTAGTAGCCTTGGGTAGAATAGCGTCTACGGCTACCCACAGTTTCGATTTCTTTTTCGTGTTGTTGAGGTAATGCTTACCTGTGAGCACGAAGAGATTTAATTTTTCTTTGGGGATTTGTGTTGTTTCAGTCATAAATTATGTTGGTTATTTTGGTAAAGATAATTGAATTCTATTTCCGTTGAAATTTCCATACACGTTGCCATCAGTGCATAGTTCAATAATTTACTATTAAAATAGATAGGTAGCTACAACATCATCAAAGTAAGCATCTGCCATTGCTTCAAAGTGTGAATTAGTCAGTAGATAGGCAACAACATTATCAATATTATAAGCAACCTGATCATCTACACAGGCAATGTTTTTAATATAAATTAAAAACTTATCTACCAGTTGATTATTCAGGGAAGGATCTGCCAGTGTTGGGTTAGCATTAACTTGGGCTGAGTAAGTTCTCATTTTTGCCCATTTAATATGATCATTCCCCGGAACAGTTCCACCATCAAGACCCTTCCAGTAAGAAGCCTTATTTAAAACTGCCCATTTACATTCTTCACGAAAGTCTGCATAATTTTTAAGACCTTCTTTTTCTTGATTTGTTAATACTCTCATTGCCATATTATTTTTGTTTATTGTATTTATCCTAGTTTAGATAAGTAATTTTCTGATCCATAATGAACCAAAGAAAGAGTTTCAAATTGAGTAGTGGTACTTGTTGTACCATTTAATGTTGTTCCAGAAGCAGATAAACTTATAGTCCCTGTAGCATGAGTAGCTACAAGCATACAATTCCATCCTGCCGCTTTTCCACTTCCCACAGTTACAGTTACTACACCACTATTACTACAAAGAACAATTTTGTTTCTATGAGTTTCATTTAAGGTGATAGTTGTTCCTGATTCTGTAACAGGCTCAAATAGTCCTGAGATATTAACTTTAGCACCAGTTTCGGCTGTGACGTATAATTCAGAACTAGAATTACTATCCTCTGCAAATAAAGCGATACCATCGGCTATACCTGTTGTTGGAGCCGCTGCTCTGTTGGCCAAATAGACACCCCTTTCCATAGATTGCCAGTTAGCAACCGATGTTGTGTGAAGTCCTATATTACCATCCTTACCGGAACCATTTTTAGTTCCGTAGTATATATAAACATCACCACCCCAACCATTTGATCCAGAGGAGTTTCCTCCTCTTAAACGAAGATTACCTGCATTACCAGATGGATTTGCAGCACCAAATACACCAAAAGTTGCAGCCGTATCCAACGATCCTAGACCGCTTCTTGTTAGGGAAAGTACGCTACCGAAAGTAGTAACGGACATCGTAAGAGTTGAGCTTGCAAGTGCAAATGTTTCCGTTCCGGTCCTAAGTTGTCCTAAGTAACCCCATGATATATCTGTACCATCGCTAACTAGACTTTGGTTAGCTGCACCGATACCTAATCTTGCAGTAACGTTACTTGCATTTCTAATAATAATATCCCCACGCGTACTCATAGGGTCTGAAAATCCACCACCACCAAATGCAGCCCACGAACCACCTGAGTTTTTGAACTCCATTGTTCCAGCATTATCCCTGAATCCGTAGCCGGAAGTTCCTAAAGTTGTGCCTACATTTATATATCCAGATGATGGTATAGAAGTATTACCTCCTATAAAAACATTACCATCAAATCCGGCTGCCCAACTTCTTGTTATTGTTGCATTACTACCTGCTGATGGGCCGCCATCAACATACATGGTATATGCATTTGTAATAGTTGACGCTCCTGTAAATGAGTATGTTGGCTTTCTTATAATAAACTCCCTTTGAGTAGTTAATGCCCCTGTTGCAAAGTTTTTATTCCGATTGAAATTAAAATCTACTTCTAATTTCTCAGTAGATGCAGTGAGGTTTGTATCTATTGCTCCATCAACACGAAGCACCGGTGTGGTATTATTTACTGCATGGGTTACATACAGTTTGGCCCTTGATGTGTTATCTGGGTTATCCATTACATTCCACTTACCCGTTGTTGTTACTGCGCCTGTATTAGTCCCACCAGCAAAAATATATAGAGGATAACCAGTACCAGCGCCAACTAACACGGCTGAACTTGTAATACCTAAAAAGCCTCTTTCCGTAGCTGTATTATCGAATAAAGTAAATCCTTGTCTTGTAGCGGATGGTGCTGATCCTATTTGTAATCCTATATTTCCAAGACCGTAAATAGACCAGTTAGTTGTCCCTCCGGTTGCAGTAGAGTATAGCCCTATGTTGGTTGAGCTTGTTCCTGTTTTTTTATTAGAGAAATAACCACCATAAGTCGTTTGCGTACTCGTAGCGTTTGCACCTGTTTGGTTAACCCTGAATAAAGTATTTGTGTTACTCGCTGCCGCTGTGCTTGATGAGGATAGTAGTAAACCAGTTCCTGCGGCTAAACTATTCCATTGCCACTCTTGAGCGTTTGAAACGTTGTCTATAGTATTCGTTCCAGTTGCTGCGGTTAAGCCTGATAGCGAACCTCCACCGGAAGGAGCAGCCCAACTAACATCAGTTCCATCAGACGTTAGTACATAAGTATTTGCCCCTATTGGTAAACGTGCTGTTACGTTCGAAGCATTGCGGTAGATAAGATCGCCACGAGTAGTCATGGGGTCAGCAAAGCCTGATGAGGGCGCTGCCCATGCAACTTGATTACTCCCGTTAACGGTAAGTACGTCACCAATAGACCCTACCCCTATCCGTGTAAGATAGCCGCCTCTACGAACATATAAATCTTCATTAGCGTCTGAGCCTATATTAAGAGTTGTACCGGCTGTTTCAAACCGCAAAACCTTAGTACTCTCAAAATCCATTTCTATTGAACTTGGGGTAACATAAAATACCCTTGAGGCATTGCGCAGGGCACCTGTAGAAGTGGAAAGACTTAATTGACTGTTTGACCTAGAAAAATTAATTGTACCTGCTGCATTTAAACTAAAGTCACCGACCTCGCTTACATCACCAATCTTAAAATTAAACCCTGACCCGCTTCCTTGTATTGACATGTTACCTGTCAGGGTATTGACTCCAGATAAATTCATCTTAGTACCAAGTTGCGTCTGTACAGCACTCGTTACACCTTTAACATAACTCAACTCAGTTAATGATGGGTAAGTGGCTGTCGCTAAACTTCCTAAAGTGGAAGTTCCTGACCAATACGTAAGTTCGTTTGTAACACCTGTACCAACACTTGAAATGTACGTAGGTGTAAAGTATTCGATAGCTGTTGCTCCTGCGTTAACTCTTATTAATTGGCTGGCCGTTCCTAATGCTGTTAATCCTGTTCCCCCGTTAGCTATTGCTAGAGTTCCTGTAAGTGTTAATGTTCCTGAAGTTGTAATTGGTGAACCTGTGAAGGACATGCCTGTGGTACCTCCCGAGGCCGCTACTGAGGTAACTGTGCCTCCTACTCCCGGGCTAACCCAAGTAGGCGCTCCTGAAACAGAAGTTAGAACATAACCATTGGTACCCGGAGCAAGTGTAGATACTACGTTCGAGGCGTCACCTACGAACATATAGTTCTGAGTGAGGGAGGTTCCTACTTTAGCGGCTAATTGAGCCTGCACATCTCCACTTAAAGTATTAAGGAAATTAAATTGTGTTGCTGTCGTGGTTACTCCTGATAACTTATTTAATTCCGCGGCTGTAGAAGACACATCAGTTAGATCAGCCGCAAGAAGCGTATGCCACTCGGTATTGTAATTCGTGTTATCAATCTTGCGTAAAATCTGCGCGGTTGTTCCTGCCGTTGGTACTCCGGTGCTTGATGGAGAGTTTACCCAAGCTGCCCCGTTATAAGTTATCACATCTCCATTGGTAGGAGATGAAAGGGTTACTGAAAGTCGGTTATTAAGTTGGGTTTGAATTGCGCTTGTTACGCCTTTGACGTAGGCTAATTCTGTTAACGAAGGATATGTTGCGGTATCGAGCGCCTGGATAAATCCGCTTCCATCTGAGCCTAATACACGGCTTGCTGTTACAGCTGCAAGTTTAGATACTGCGATTGCCGCGCTGGCATTGATGTCTGTATTAACAATTACCCCGGAGGCGATAGCTACAACGCCTGCATTACTCATGGTAATATCCCCTGATACCGCTACGCCTGTAGCCACATTAGATCCGTTACCCACATAGATATATGCGGACGTTAACGAGGTACCTAACTTGTTATTGAACGTATTCCAATCGGTTGTTGAAAGGTATCCTGACTGCGCTGCGCCTGCTTGTAATACCTGGATAGTTAACCCAGAGGTTAATACGGCTGCGGTTCCTCCGGTGATGGAAAGTACAGAAGATGTTGCCTCGGTAATATTTCCGCCTCCACTTACTCTTGATCTTGGTACGCTGGCAAACTGAGTAACTTCCCCGCTGGCGTTTAGTCCAAGAAAGGTATCGGCTGCGGTATCTGCGTTGTCAACGGTAAAGTCTAAGACTAATCCGTTTGCTATTTTCATTGGACTTGCGTATGCCATAGGTTATACTTTGTACCAGATAATAATCTCACCTCTATTCATAACTGCATTATCATAAGTAGCGCTATCAAAAAGCCCTCCTGTTGTTCTTTCCAATCCAACATTCGTATCATTCCAATCAATGCCGCCACCTCCTGTTGCTCCAGCGATTACACTAGATGTAAAGTCAATACTGGATGATCCTGAATTAGGATATATTTTAGCGCTAATACTGACTATTTTACTATTGCCCGATGCTATTCCATGAGCCAAGGAAACACTAGACGTTGCGTCCATATTCCATGCTCCAATATTCATGGTTTTATAAAGGAGATCAGGGGTTCCTGATATCGTAGGCTCTGCGGGTAATTGCTCAAACCTAACCGCTTCCCCCGGATTAGCTGCCGCTGCCAGTCCGGTAACTTTATGAGACTGCATATTGATGTCTCCTGACATGGCGCCTCCTGTCAAAAGTAGATATAATCCGATTAACTGTTCATAGCGTAGTGCTTGACCGTTAGCGTTAGCGGCCGCGAGTCCTGTAATGCGATTATTGCCCATGGCAATATTTCCAGACATTACTCCGCCAGTTAACGCAAGGAATGTACTAAGAATAGTATTAATCTGAGTCTGTATCGGAGAGGTTACGCCTGTAACGCGATTAATTTCAGCGAGGGATGCAGTAACATCGGTAAGGTATTGCCATAACAGCGTACTCCACTCGGTTTGATAGTCTAGGTTGCTGCTCTTGCGTAGATACTGGCCGGTTGTTCCCCCGGGAGGCATGGGGCCTAACGGATTCTGAAAAGAAATATTTTGAAAGCTGATACGGGTACCGCGAATAGTCCAGTTATCAGTAGGTACGTTTGCGGTAAGTTCGATGTAACCAGAAACTAATGCGGCACTGAAAGTTACGCCTGCGGTTGTGCCACCTACGTCTGCTCCTCCGTACTCTGTTACAACTGGCGCGCTGGCTCCTCTCCATGTAACAAGTAAAACAGCGCCTTTGCTCCCTTCTCCGCCTCCATTGCCGTACACATTGACGATGTAGAATGCATAGTTACTTCCGTTGGCTTCAATACGATCAACTACTTCTCCGGGCGCATCTACATCAAGCGCTTCAAAAGTTATTCCACCTGGTGTTGCTGCTCCGCCTGAATTACCGCCTGTACTTACTCCGCTCGATGACGGAAAAAAATACATAGGTAAATTATCGCCTGTAAGTTTTGGAATAGCGGGCCCGGAATAAATCCCACTGAGTTTTAATATCCCGGTAAGGATGTTATTTTTTGCCTTCTCGTTATCGCTGGCTGAATAATAATTATTGATTGTGCCGTCAACCGTGAGAATGTTCTGATAGAATGAGCGAAGTAAAATCAATCGCATCTGCTTCCATCTCCAATCAGGATCGTTGTTATCAGCGCTTCGTTTGGCATCCTGAACTATCTCAAGTCCAAGGCTTGCGATGGCGTGTTGTCCCCGATTGATGATCTGGGTTATTTCTTCTGCGCTTCTTATCGGTGCCCCCATATTAAGGATTCCATTGTCCGGTTAACCAATCAACTATTTCCTGTGCGTCCTGATTGTCGCCTCTGCGATGGTTAATCCATGCGCTCTCGATCAACGCGGCTCCAAAGGAAGCGCTCGCTGCATCATCAGCATTTTTGGGCTTGCCTTGAATTATCTTCTGACCTAATGCCTGAAGAACATCTCCAAGTTTGCCGCTTTCAAGTATAGCGGTAGTGAAATTATTTGTCTGTGTGATGTAGACGTTATCGGCTGCAAGATTTAATACTTCGGATAAAATATCGGTGATCTCGTCCCAATCACCTGATACACCTGGCTCACCACTGGTTGATGTGGTGGCTTTGTAATAAGAGCCGTTATGGTACACGCATTGATTGAGCGTGTAGGATCCGGCTACCCAAATCGGAAATCCAAAAATTATAGCGACATACCATCCGTCTCCGTTAAGCGTGAATCCCCATGCGGTTACTGTCGTTGGCGCATCGTTGGCAACTGTTACTGCGGTGTCATTTAGTGATGCATCGCGCTTATATAGGTAAGCGTATAGGGCTAAATCTGCGCGATCCGGATTAACTCCGCCATAGGCTACGGTTAAGTCCTGTAGTTCTGCCGTTGTTACATCGGCTGAAACGTTTCGGATTGCAGTGATGAACGGCAGTGATGGCATAATGGAATGGATTTATGCCTCTAATTTACCTGATTTTTTGCCCATTAAAAAACCCCGAAATTTATCCCGGGGTTTCCTGTTATTTCAATGAAGGATTATATCCAATAATAGATAAACTCCATCATTTTTTCTTTTATGAGTTGCCCCTCTTCGGTGCTGACTAAATATTTAGCCAGTGCTTCATAAGGAATCTCATCCATAGGCACAACAAAGAACGGCTCGTTGATATTCTGCGCAAAGTAATACTGCTTGCGCATGGCATCGTAATCCAGGATACCCAAGTCAACGGCTCGCATGATTTCGATGGTCGTGCTCATGATCTCGTCCGGTGCCTTGAATAACACTCTCTCGGGATCGGTTTCAGCAAGAGCATACAAGTCTGCCTTGAGTGCCGATGGTTGTAATCCTACAACCGGAATGCTTAACGCGGTTGCCAGATCAATGACCTGACCGGCTTGTAATTTACGCACGTAATTCATCGCATCCAGTTTAATCTCCTTGCGGATCATATCCATGTGCGGATTGTAGTGTTTCAGATCTATGCGCTCAAAAAGTGCGGGTTTACCTTTGTCCCGGAACTTATTGGTTTTGTTTCCAGGGTGCAATTCCCACCACAAATATTGATGGTAGTTGCGCATGATGTCTACTACGGCCTGACCACGGCTGAATCGAGGGGTTCCTACCTTTTGACGGATTTCAGGTCTCATTTCTCCTGTAATCGGGTCTTTGTAGGTTGTGCGCTGAACCCCATCGTAGTATGTTACTACTTTGGTCTGGCGGCCAAAATCCTTCTCAAACTGATCAAAAATGGAGTATGTGGCATGCATCTCGTAGTCGGAGGTGTCCACAATATTGGCTCGTTCGCTCTCTTGGCTTTGGATACGCCTGTCGGTAGAAGCACCTTCCTGAAGCCCTAAAAGTTGATAGATGGCTGTATGTCGCTTGGTGATAGGCGGTAGCATCTGGTCGCTAAGGTCGGTGGTAATTGGCCGTTTATTAGGCCCAAATCGACTAAAAGAGAATTTCCTGAGCTCTCCTTTGAGTTTCGGACCTTCTACGGTACCTTTTTTAGTATTGGTAAGAACGGGGTTCTGAATGGGTTCCGGTGGCGGAATCTGGCTTAAATCCAGATTTGAGGTGTCAATGACTTCTTCTACAGGAGAATTGTCATTCAAAAAATCGTCTACATCGGGGGTGTTTACGCTGGCCGTAGCCGCGTTTTCAGTTTTTTTTGCCATTTTTTGTTGGGTTACTTAGTTTTAAAAACAAGGGGCATAGCGAACTATGCCCCTTGGGGATTTTTTAATACTGAGCTGGGATTCCGAGGATGTGCTTCTCAGCACCTACTACCCGAACGCCTTTTTCAGAGTGATAATCAATCGTGCGAACGCGCTGACGGCTATTTCCATCAGGAGAGTAGGCACCGGTCATCCACACTTTGTAGTGACCACGACCTCCTTTTCCTTCCTGATACTTATACATGATCGTCATTGCTTCCAGTGGAACGCCTGTTTTGGCATCCTGAGCCTTCGTCATCGGCTTGATAATGAAGTACCAAGGATAAATACGGCCCGGTAACGCGGTTAATTCAGGGTGATTCAGGATACGAAGTTCCTTCATCTTGAATACTGCATTAGGGATGCGGATAGTGTCGATCTCCAGATCAACGTCCGTGTGCTCATACTTGATACCTCCGTTAACGCCAAGGGTAGTAACTGCGTCTGAAGCGCGGCTACCAAACTCCTGACCGTAAAGAATCATAGAGGTTTTCTCCTGATTCAAGCGGTTGCGAAGACGGGCAAGGTCATTGAACAAAGCAAGCGTGATGTTGTCATCGTACTCTTTCTTAACGGCACCACCTGTTGCGCGCAAAACTGGAATATATCCGTCTGTGCTAATCAGGGTTTTGTTGGTACCGGAAATAGGATCGTAGGCTACTGCGGCAGAATCCGCTTTAGGCACGTTAAATACAGCCATGGCTTCTTTAATCATGAAACGCATGTCGGTATCGCGGGCACCTACCTCATACCAGAAATTGATGGTCTTTCCGGAATCAGGATCCTTCATTGGCCAGGTCTTGTTGGTCAACTGCTTATCTGTAGTTTCGTACATATCAGCAATGGTTGACAAGTAAGACTTGAAGCTCTTGAAGGTAGGGATCATACCTACAGTCTGTCCCCATGTTGCTTCTTCAAACAACGCGGTAGGAACAGACACCTGATCTCCACCCCACGTAGAACCCACTACGGTAATAGTGTTTCCAAGAGGAGGGTAGGTTGCGTCTATTTTTGTGATATACAGACGGTGAGCATTAGCTACGCTTGTACGCTTGCCCTGAACGCGCCAGAAAGCCAAATTCTTGAATTCGATCACATCGCCAGGGCGGATGTAAGAATAAGTATTGGCCAGATCGCCAGATGTAGGCGTATGGGCGGAAGATGCCAATTGGATATAATCCAATCCTGAGAATGCTGCTGGATCTCCGTTGCCGGTAGAAGCCACACCATACACAAGGTTTACGCTGGTGGATGAATTGATGAACGGAGCATCAATCAATTTGCGTTTTTCGCGGTGAACAATTTCTTCGCCCTGTACCTTTTCCATCAGGTTCATTTTCATGAAATCCCCGATATCGGTATTGAGCGGATTGACATTGAACAAGTCTTCAACAATTTGCGGCTCAAGCAAAAAGTCGATGTTGGTGATAACCGGATAGTTCTCTTGCGATGCGAAGGACCAATCGCGGTACGTATTTACTGCTGCCATTTTTTTCTTTGGTTTTTATGGTTTCCCTGACCAAAGACGCGGTTACTTTCCTCGTTTTTCTTTCGCTATTCTCGCAGCTTCTGCAAACTGCTCATCAAAACTTTGTCCACTTGCCTTACCCATTGATTTACTAACCTTATCGGGCTTTTTGCCAGCTAACTGCTCGGCTTTTACCTGTTGGGCCAGTATTTTGATTTGCTTGTGATGCTCACCGTCCATCCACTTTGCGAACAGCAATTGTGTGAACTTGAGCGCAAGTTCTTCAGGGTCAAAGTTATTAATTTTTCCATTTTTATCATACACATCCTGTCGCTGGATGTATGCGGTCATAGCATCCTGCACCTGTTTACGCTTCTCCGGATCGAGCACAATGGCATATAATTCGTTGCCGTTTTCGTCCTTATACTGAAAGCGATCCCACTCTTTGTTGTCCTTTTTAAAGAAGGATTTTATTTGATTTTCGTATGATTTGATGGATTCTGCGGGAATTTCTTCTTTTTTCTCCGGGTTTTTTTCTTCCGGTTTAGCCTTCAGTTCTTTTTGTTTCTCTTCCAGAAACTTACGGGCTTTAGCAACATCCTTCTTTTGCTGAATCTCCGCTAATTTTTTTTCTTCTTCGTAGTCTTCATCGGTATCAAAATCCGATTTTTTAGGCTCATACTTCTTGCGGAATTCCCGGTTAAACAGTTGCTTGGCTTCGTCTCGGGTGAGTTCGGTATTATCAAGAATAAATTGCTCTTCGAGCGCGCGCTTGCCGTCAATGTTGGCGATGTCGATGCGGGTGAGGATGGCGGCTGTCTCCATGCCCTCGCTGATTTTATCTAAATCCCAGCCCTGAAGGAATTTGTGAAGTTTTTCTTCTTTTTCGGAAGTGAATACTTTTTTGTTCCGTTCCTTTTCGAGTTCGTCTGCCAGTTTTTTATTGGAGCCTAGCACTTCGTCAAGGTCTTCCTGGCTTTCGATGCCGTATTTTTCTTTCAGCCACGCAGGGAGTTCGTCCTTTTTAGGATCGGTTGTCTCTTCCTTTTTTTCTTCGGCAACTTTGGCGGCTGCTTCTTCGGGGGTAGGAGTTTCGACTTTCTCCTCCTTCTTTTCGGGTTCTTCTTTCTTCTCCTCGGTAGTTTCTTTCTTCTCGATTTCCTCTACGGGAGCATCAATCCATTCTTTTTTGTCGGTATCATATACCTTGCCTTCGGGTGCTTCTGCCATAATATTTGGGGTTGTTTGTCATGGCGAAGGTCGTTAAAAATATATTCTAAGAAAAATTGAGTTTTGAAAAACAAATATTTTCGTTTTCTTTGTACCCGTTATCCAGACGGGATGACCTTAGCACAAGTTTAGAACACCTCCCCGGCAGCACGTTGTCGGGGAGAAATAGAGGAATGGCGGAATTGGTAGTCGCAAGTGGTTTGTCAGGCAAAAATGAATTCGAGTACCGGAAATGATCAGCCGAGAAAGATTAGAAACACTTAATAACAAAAAGGCCTATTGCTTTACGGTGATGTTTGACCGAAGCAGGAATCAAATTCCTGCGGATTGAGTTTATAAAACCGTTACAGGTTCGATTCCTGTTTCCTCTACCACATTTGGTCAGTTGGCAGAATTGGATAATGCTTGAGGTAAAAGTCAAGGGCGTTTTTAGTTTTACACTACGTGTGTATTTAACCGTAGAGGTTCGAGTCCTCTACTGACCACAACATCGCGCCAGTGAAATAAGGCAAATGATGATGCAAAGTCCGGTGAATACGTTAAGCCCGGCACAATGACTGAGGGGAGGGTAGATTCCCTCCCAACTTTATTTTTATGAAAACAACTCACAATCTTCTATTTGAATCTGCGCCATGGCCACGAAAACCGGCTATACAAGTGTTTAGGGTTGGTACTTGTCATGGTCAATGGTTTTGTACCGAATTCGCATATTGCATTATGTCGGTGATGAATGAGTCTTCTGGCAATGGTCATCTTGAGGATGTATTCGAATGGTTTGAGCATTCTTGCAAGCGAGACAAAAAAGCATTAATGATTCTTGAGTTCTTCAATGATAGATTTAAAAAACACTGTATTGAGAAACGAGGGTTTATTGCGATACCTGGAAGAAATGATTTGATTAAGATTTATGACTAACAAAGCAATTTTAAAACGTAAGGAACATAGAAGGCGAAAGCGAGAATGGAAACTCAAAGTATTGCAATTCGCCAAAGAGTTTTATAATACCTCTATTCAAAAAGAAAGTACTCCCTCTGAGGAGGTTCGAAGATTTTTTGAGGGTGGTCAAAATGTTTGGGCTTACTTGCGCGGTGGGGGTATTCGTCAAAATCTACTTGGATTTCGCTCCCTCCTTCTTCTTAGCCTTCGCACTGATCTCAGCGGCCTCCAGCGCAGTGTCGGCTTGCTTTTGTGCTTTAATTACATCGCCTTGAAGTTTCTTATCGGACTTGTAAACTTCGCCCTTGTAGCGTAGTGCCTCTTTCAGTATCGTGTCGATGCCCTGCTGCTTCTTGATCTGCTGCTCGACCATCTTCGACACCTGATTAACCTCACCATCCAGCATGGCTTTCTTAGTTAACAGGGCATCGTCAATTTGTGCCTGAATCGCCATCAATTCTTTTTCATCTTCCTTCTTCTTATCCAGCATCATCATCTCGCGTTCGGTCTTGCGCTGATCCGCATCGGCACCTATCTGCATCTGGAATTGTTGTTCCTCAGCCCTGAACTTGGCGGCTTTCATTTCGTTGATGCGCTCGCGGTTGGCCATAATAAACCTTGCCTGCTTCAGATTCTTCACCATGCGAATGAATGCGGAATCGGAACTATTGAGACGTCCTTCCTGAACGGAAAGCGCAACTTCTGCATAGAATGCCATCCATTCTTCCTCGCTTGGCTCTGTCTCCATCATGATGCCATACTCGCAATAAGGTAATGAGTCTGGCACTTCAAAGTACTCAGTGGTGTATCTGCCTAATGCGGGTATCATTCCCTGAATGGCTACCTTGTCGCGCTTGGCTGCCTGTGTAAGCAGCAATAGCATGTGGGTAACCTGGTGGTACACCTGGCGATGGCCGTTAACTAAGTATTCGATGGCTTCATTTCCGGCTGCAATGTTGGCTTTCATGGCGCCAACGGCTAACCGGTCTGGCATACTTGGCTGTTCGGCTACGGTGGCTCCGGAAAGATCGTTTAAGAACTGTATGCACTGCGCTATAGTGGAATAATAATCGGCTAATTGTAATCCGGAGGCCATCTCGCGAACGGCTGGGGCTACTTGTTGACCGAATTGATTGGTATTATTTCGGGTGACGGCAATATTGGTCTGGAAAAGAAAGTCAATGGCTTCCTGTGGTGTCCAGTTTTTACCGCCTGCTCCTAATGCTATATTTTCAAACGAACTTAAATTTAACTCCCATACATTCATCCGGCCTTTAGCCAGAATGTCTTTGATCTTATTCCATGCTACGTTAAGCATCGTCAGGGGCTCAATCATCTGAGCCAATAGACTTACTACGCGGCCTTCCTTCATGTTTGGCGCAAACGTAATAATCGGCAATCGCGTGTTGACTAACTGTGTTCGCGGAATATCTCTGCGTTCATAGTCGTAAACAATGTTGCTATCCAGTACCCATGTTCCGCCATAGACGGATGTGTAGGATATTCGCTTGATGTTTCTTTCTCCGCTAGCCTCTTCAGAGCGATTGTATTCGTAACTGCGTTCATCAATCATGGGCTGCCCGTTATCATTCTTCCAGGTAACAACCGATTTGTTGTCATTGCTCAGGAAATAAAAACGCATAACCGGGATATACTCTAAGCCATCGTAATGATCGAGTAGGTCTGGCAGGCTACCATACGAACTGATAGCATTGGCGAATGTGTGCCCGTTGATTACCTCGTCAATTTTTTCTTTCTTCAGCTTGCCCTCGGCTTCTTTCTTAAACTGATTTTTGGTAATGAATTCGATAAAAAACTGATATTCTGATTTGCTGTAATCTTCGTTCTCCGTATAGCTGCCTCCCCAATACTTGGGATTAATCCGTTGTGCCCGCGGCATCTTATTCTCATCCAGATAGCAGTGCACATGACCCCGCCCGATTACGGTGCTGTCCCAGTCATACTCCCGCATGACCTGATCAATATTGTTAATGACGTTATTGAGCAGTTTAATGGTTTTTTCGCCATCAATAATTTTTTGAATTTTCTGATTGGTGCTTAGTTGAAACATTAATTCATCCGGATATTCCGGAAGCAAATCAAGATTCAAATCCGGGAAAAACTTTTTCGGATCTACTTTGATCGTCTTAAACCAATCCCTGAGCTCGTAAAAGGTTTCAATCTTCGCGTTCATCTCTTTGGCTTCATCGACAGAAATAGGATCGATGGCGGAAAGATTGATATCGTACTTGTTACGTTGAAGTTTGGCTACTGTCCGGTTGATATACTTGGTGGCCAAGTTGATTACCTGAATGTCAACATAGGCCAGTGTTCCGTTGTCATCCATGGTAGATTCCTTGTTGTCGTGGAATCCAAACATTCTGCGGATGTTGTCGGTGCTTTGTCTTCCCTGAGCTAGTTCAACAAGGGCGTTGTAGTTGGTATCGTTATCAAAAAGGCGGTATCCGTAGCGGTTTTTGGCGTAGTACATGGCCTTGGCGGCCTGTAGTCCGTACTCGTCTCTTTCTTTTTTAGCAGGAGGCACGAATTCGGATGGAAATGGGTAGGCCCCGTTATAGACATCTGCCATGTTTATCGCATTTGAGCAAATTTAATGAATTATTTGATTACGCTTCCGTCCTTCCTGAATCGCCTGAAATACTCCGTGATCTTGTGCTGTGGCGCTTCAGTGGTTTTGGGTTTGACTTTCTCGGCTACTTCATTCCAGCCTGCGCACATGGCATAGTCAAACTTCTTGGTGTCGGTGGGGTCAAACAATAAAAAATCTTCGACAAATTCAATGAAGGGTTCAAGGTGTCCAAAGTATTCGATAAGGCTTGCCAGTAAGCCTGTTAATTCCTGATTCATCATTGTGGAGGCTGGGGTTCCGTCTACGAAGTCTGAAGGCTTCATCTGTGCGCTTGGTACATACTTGTTAAGTTGAAAATCTTCGCATCCGTGTTCCTTGAAATAATTAATTACGCCCGGCTTCTGACTTTCGCACATCATTGGAACTCCTAGCAACCAGCATATCATCAGGCATCGTTCAAAATAAATATTTGGCTCCCCTGGTCTTTGGTCCATCATTAATATGCGCTTATTGGTCTTGTACGGATATTTTTCTTTGGCTCTGCGCTCTAATAATTCCTGACTTAAAAACCCGTCAATATTCGGATCATATTTTCTCTTTACGCTCATTACGGGTCTGGACCTTCTTGAATCTGTTCCCTCAGCGCTCATGTTGTCTACCTTTACTCCGTAATCAATCGGGTCGGTGCCTGCTGAAAATACTGAATTGTTTTTTGGAAAGTACTTCTGTTTCCCGTTCTCTATCCTTACGCCTACATTATTCAGTAATTCCAATTCTTTGTCTTTCGGAATCCATGCCATCTTGCACCATCCGTTAGCCGGATCATCACTCATTACGACTTTGGTAAATCGTTTTCCGTCCTGCCAGCTTAGGTTAACTCTCCGTAAGGGAGGAGGATTCATTTGTAGTTCTGCCTTTCGGTCCTGAAGGATAGTTACATTAAACTCACACTTATCTGCGGAGATATAAAATACTTCATTCCAGTTGGTAGGATACTTTCTAACTAAGTCTGAATAGTCTTTCGGGTTATCTTTAACAGCATCGCGTTCGTCAAGGATCCACTTCATCGCGGCTTTGCGATCGGGAATTCCATGCTCATCAAAGAATCCTTCGAGGGCACAATCTCCTGGCATTAGGGATGCATACAATCCGGATATGGTCTGTCCGTTCTTCTGGCGGATATCGTAATCAGATTCTAAGCAAAGTTTCTGGTAAGCCTTTCCTCCTTTACCGGAAACGTCCATGTACTCAACGGTGGTCCCAATGAACGCTTTACCTCTAATGTAGATACCCTTCTTTAAACAAGGCTTTACAAACTTCCATCGGTCCTTCACTGAACATACGATCGTCTTCCCAGCCTCTTCCATGACGTAGGAATTAAGCATCGCCTGATCGTACTTATTCGGCTCGCTCGTTCTGTAATCTATCTTCGAACCTAACACAACGCGCTTTCCTACTTTGCGCTTTTTATTTTTCTTCGGTGGCTCGGTGAATAGAATTCCTTTCTTCTGGAGTGTGTTGGTGTCGTATTGTGGTTGATGGTAGTAAGGCAATCGATAAAATGGATTCATTACCATCTCATCATAGAAGTCTTTAATCTTCATGTTGTCCTCTCCCTGCATTCCAGCAAAGTGACTGAAGCTCGTTGATGTTCTATTCATTAACCAAAACCCCATCTTGGCGGACTTACCTTCGCGTCTTATTGTATTGAATGTGCCTCCGAAACTACTCGGGTCTTCTTCCCAATACTTAACCCAATACCATGTTTCTTTATCCGTTTCCCGGTAATCAGGGTATCCAAAATATAATTCCCATGAGGTTAAATACTTGTAATGGTCGTTGGTTAGATAAGTCTTAACGCCTTTATTCCAAATCCAAATTCCATTGGTGCATCGCTCGAATTCTTGTTCTTCCCATTTATTAAGTTCTTCCTGGTGCGGATGAATGTAATCGGGAATATTTTTTTCTGGATATTTCTCTTGCTGCTTTCGTGTACTCTCAGTTTCATATACAAACTCATCCATCCATTCCTTTAAGTAGTTTGGCGGTACCGGCCTGACGAACTTCTGCTCCTTCTTGAATAGTACTTCTTCGTCTGGCGGCTCGGGTGGCAGGTAAACGCATGGAATCCCAGGGCCGGTAATTCCCGTTACAAGGTATTTGAATCGATAAGGATTGTCTGTCTTGGCGTACATGGGGATACGCAAAGATAAACTATAAGTTGATAGCCGTCAACGGGGAGTTAATGCGTGATATTAAGTTATGAGATATGTGAGCGTAGATAGCAGTCGTTTTAACAGACGAGTGACCAAGTATGCGCTGAATTAGATTCAAGTCAACTCCGCTTTCGAGCATGTGCGTAGCGGAGCAATGACGCATGAGGTGAGTGTAGACGCGCTTATTGTCGATGTGCGCTTTGTCGGCTAACTGTTTTATGACTTGAAGGACGCTTTCTTTTGAATATTGTAAAGAAAACTGACCGTTAAAAACATATTCATTTGGACGATATTTCCAGTAGTATGTTTCCAGTACATCAATCAACTTTTGATTTAGCCCTACCTGCCGGTCCTTTTTTCCTTTTGCTTGTCGGATGTTTATAATCATTCGTGATCGGTCAATGTCGGTCCACTTTAGATTGATTAATTCTGACGAACGTAACGAACAGGAATAGAGCAATGCCAGGATAGCCCGGTGCTTTAGATTTTCACATACGTCAAACATGCGTTGGATTTCTTCGACTGATAAAACGATGGGTAGCTTGTTAGACTTTTTGCAATACGGAATATACCTGAACTTATGCTCTTGGTTTAAACAGATGGCATAGAACTTTTTGATGGCGGAGTGATATGCTCGTTGCGTATTCGGTTCTTTGAATCTACCTAAGAAGTCCCTGATTTCTTGCTCATGAATATTCTTTGGATGATCAGCTTTCGATTGCTCAAAAAATGTCTTGACGTAGGACGGATAACTCTGAACGGTTGAATTGGCTAATCCCCTACGCTGCATCTCCTGTTTGAAAAAGTCGATGTGAGCAGAAATATTCATATTTTGTTTTGATTATTAATTAGTTACAAGGACAAATTACAAATAACTTGTTAGCAGAAATGCCTACCAGACATCTTCGCTAAATAGATACGTTTTTAATTCTTTTGTTTGACCTGCATTGAAAGCAATTTGACCAGCTTCCTCACGGCTGACAAATCTGTTTTTATTAGTCAAAAAACCTTGCTCATATTCGCCAACTGATGACATTCCGTTTTTGACTGTTCGTAAGTCGGTTAATGCTTTCATTTGCGCAATTATATTTCCGTGTCGCCATCCACATAGGACAATGCCATTTGCCTTATTGAATGGTAACAGATTTGCCGTTTCTAAATCTCTATACCAAATTGCAGAGCACATTACATATTCCGGCACTTCTGCTAACATGGTATTGGCTATATTGCCCTGACGTTCTTCATTCATCTTTTATTTATATTTTAAACATTAGAAATTTTATTGAGCTTCGGGAAAGGGCAACATCGCCAATACCCGAACCGTTATAGGTAATTGCCGCTTGAGGCTGTTGCTTAAATTTGAAGTCATAGGTGCGGCAACTACCTATAACAACATGTTTAAACAATGGCCTTGGTTCAGTGCTTCGTGGAAAGTTCATCTGTTAAGTCGGTTTTAATAAATAATTTTTCCATCCGCACATTAAGGATTAAGGGTAAGTGCTTCAAGTTCTGAATCCCAATAACCGTCTTTTATCATCATGTCCTTTAATGGTTTTTGTGGCTGTAAGTTTCTCTTTTTACAAACCCATTTAGTAGGCCCGTGCATCGGGTTTTCTTTCCATAGTTTATACAGTTCTATTATTTCACTCCCTTCATCGCCATCTGAATTACTTATTGATTCTGCATCTGCACACGCCCACAAAAACACATCATTACAGTTTACATAAACAACCGTATTCCAAACTTCACTATTGGGTGTTGATAGTTTTGCGTTGTTTAAAAAAACCACTTGGTTAGCAATAAGAACAGCCAAAGCAAGTTCTTCGTTATTGTCTTCAATTATTTTAGATTCATCAATATCCATCGCGCTAAAAATTATTTATTAAAACCTTATTTCATCATTCTAATTAAGTCCGTGCGTCATGTCGGCCACTGTTTAAACATTCGTCCGTTATGCACAACCGCTTGAGTTTTCTATTATTTTTTTATTGGTAAGCGGCAATGCATAACAAGCTACTATATGCAATGCTTGGTTCAGCGTTCTGTTCATAGTTCATCTAACAAAATTTTAAAAAGCCGACCCACCGCACGGGTTAAGATTAAAACGTCTCTGAAGTTTCTCACTTGACGTTTCAATAACTCTATTAAGTTCAAGTGTTGAGGTGTGGAACCAGTTGGAACCATTTAGCTCACTCACCTTAGCATTGGTGTAGGTCTTGTTTTCTGGCGTTCCTTCCCATCCACTGCACCAAGTGTAGTCCAACTGCAAAACATGGTTTCCCCAAACAACAAGTATTGGCTCTTTAATTTCTGGGTGGTTGCCGATTGGCTCTGACTCAATTAGATATTTACGGCTTCCAATTTCAACAATTTCCCGCCCCGCGCTTTTTAAAATTTTGTCCGAAGTTTCCATTTTCAAAGATAATTTATCTGTTTAAATCGCACTGCATATAGTAGCCAACGTTGGTGGCAATGCCGCCCCGCCACAATGGTGCTTCGGGCATGGAAGCTTTTCCTCGCACCGCCCACGCTTCGGGGCGGCACTGTTCGCGCCAACGCACAAGGCCGACCCAAGCCCACCAACAAGGGGTTTAAAACATTGGCGCAAGGAAGTGAGCATTTCAATCATGGTTCAGTGAGAAGAAATTTTAAATTAAAAATCCCGCGCGCTTACGGTAATCCTTTACAACCATTGGCCACGGTTCAATTATTGCGGTTGCTATAAATTGGTCTCTGTATGCCTTTGCGTGTTCATAGCTTGCAAAAAGTGCAAACGGCATTTGTGTTTCATCATACTGCACTGCATACCAGTTTTCGGCTATCACTCCAACTGATTTAAGTGCTTTTAATTCTTCGGTTGTTAATTGTTTTCCCATCGCTTTTTTAATTTAAAATTTCAGTTCAGTATTTCAATCTCATTTCACCGTGGACGCGCCAACGATTTTAAACCCCACCTACGTTATCTGCTATTCCTAACAGACATTAGTGCTAAACCAAGAGCCATTACTGTATCATCGTTTTTGTTTTCATCTTGCAATCCGTAATGGTATGCAATTTTCATAGCCAATTTATGCTTTTTAGCTTTTATACATTTCTTGTAAACTATTTCAGCGTGTTTCTTTTTTGCATACCAACCCATTTCATCAATAAGATTTGGGAAAGGAACAGCAGATAACACGGGTTTGGCAAAAAAGCCGTTTTGTTCTTCGTTTGACATATTGTTCTAATTTTTAAGTTTTGTACTTCGATTTAACTTTTCGTTTCGGCTTCTTCGCCAAGCCCTAATCCGTTATAAGTAATTGCTACCATTCCGTTTCAAATGGAGTTTCGTGTGAAAAACTTTTATTAAAATCTTCCAACCGCACTTTAATTTTTTCAAAATTATTTGGTTCTAATTCCATCGTAATAAATTGTCTGTTGGTTCTTAAACAAACTTCTGCCGTTGTTCCGCTACCACCAAAGCAATCCAAAACTAATTGTCCTTCATTACTTGATGCTAAAACCAAATCGGTAATAATTGAAATCGGTTTTTGGTCACGGTGTCCTGTTCTTTCTTTTGAAAGGTGTCCAAGTAATGCAGGTCTTTCGATTACATCTCTCGGCAAAGCACCTTTTGAAGTATCATAAGCACTACATTTATCCATTCTTCCGCTTGAAGGTCTTATTCTACCATTCAGTTTCTTTGTACTTTCATTGTATTCTACTCTTACGGCATCTTCATTAAAAATTGAATTACCTCTGTATCCGTAAATAATTGGTTGCATACTCATTCGCCATCTACCTTTTGGTTTTGGTGAGTTTTTATAGTGCCAAATAAGTAATTCCTTTTTATCAATTTTCATTTGTGAAAACCAATGTTCAGCAATCATATTCTTATTCCCAAAAACATATATTGAACCATCTTTGCTCAAACATCTAAGCATTTCTGCAAAATATGGTTTCATATCCTCAATTTCGTATGGCGGGTCGGTTACAATCAAATCCACGCTACCTGTTGGTATCAGTTTCATTAACTCTAAACAGTCACCAAATAATAATTTTCTTTTTCCTTTGCTCATTTTAATAAAAGTTTTTTTTCGTTCTCCGTATTTAAGTTTCTGCTAAATAAACCGCAACTACTTATAACACGGTATATAAGCAAGTTTGCCATTAAGTTTATCGGTAATTTGAAACATTCTGCAAGGCAAACCTGCTCATATACCCAACCGTTATCGACAACCCTAAGAAACCGACAACCGACATTGCTCCGACTGATTAAAGGTGTTTGGTCTTTGGTCGTAATCTGACGAACCACAACCGTAAACAGTTCTTGGTGTCATTGCATCAACTTCTACCGCACCACATTTAGGGCATTTATCACCATCAATGTTTTTAGTCATTAATGGTCTATCGTTGATTGCATCAAAAATATCGTTGGTAATTTTCAAATCACCGTCATCTTTTAAGTTCTGATACAATTCAGGCTCTTTTAATTTGATGCAATCTTGACACATCCAACCTGCATCGGGTTGTCCTTTTGGGTTTGTTCTACTCAATGGCTTATCAAACATTGATACTCCGCAATTTTTACAATTCATATTTTTATTTTTTAGTTGTTAATAATCATTCTGAAAAAAGGGCAGCCGATAACAGCGGTTTTGTGCAAGCAGCCTGACACACAATCCCACGCTTCGCAGCCTGACACAAAGCCGCAAAACGTTGTATGCCATATTTTGCCCCATCGAATACAGGCCGTGGGACGGAGCCCAAAGACACCGGCCTGTACCCACCGCACATTCAAAAAAACGTCATACAACAACGTGTATGAGCAAAAGAAACGGCTGGATAGTTTGGTGTTTCATAGGTAGTTCAGTGTAAGGCATTAAAAATAAAAATTAAAAACCCACCGCGCATCGGTATAACCATTGTTGAATTTCAGGAGAATCTTTTAGGATAACATATTTACCCATGTAACTATTCATTAACCAGGATAAGTCAGTTATATTTTCACCGTAATGCTCAATATCATCCGGTGTTAGGTCCAACTGTTTTATCTTAAAACTACCTTTTGTCATTGGTAAAACTTGATAATAATTAGGTCCGCCATAACAAATGACTTTTATAATATCAAATACAAAAACCACATATCCTGTGTCATCAAAACACTCGGTATCTTTTTTATATCTTACTTCTGGGTGTCTGAATGCTTCCCATTTTGCATTTGAAAGTGATAGAGGATTTGTCTTATGAAAGGCATCAATTATTTGTGCCTTTGTTGGATGACCATCTTCAAATATCTTATCAAGTTTTTGACAAAAAATGTCAACGTATCTTTCATTTTCCATAACCCACGCTTTTTTAATTTTTATTTTTAATGCCTTTTAGTTCTTCGATTGACGTTTGGTGTAGCCGTTTCTTCTGCTCATATACTTGATGCATTATAGCGCAATTTTTAAAGCGTTCTATTTGTTCCTTTGTAAAATAGTGCATATTAACAGTATGTATATATTTACCATTCTTGTAGCACTTAATTTCCCAACATTGTTGTTCTTTATTATCTGTCCAATCTTGTGTGTAATTTGCAACAAAAAAACTGCGTATAACAAAGTATAAACGTAATGTTTTCAGTTTTTCAATCAATCTTTTTATCATAATTTAAAGTTTAATATTTCAATTTAAATTCATTTAAACACTACGTTTATACTCAATCATTAGCGGCAAGTTTTTTGCCAAAGTTGTGGGCTGCCAATAACCCCGCAAAACCTCCGCTGCTCGACCCTACGCTCACGCCCACAAACCCACCCAAAAAAACCAGCTGGTAACAACGGGTTTAAATCATTTTTTGGCTTCATAGTGTAGTGTTTCATAGAACGTTCAGTGAGAAAAATTTATAATTAAAATCACCCACCGCACAATTTTATTTTATATCCAGTGGGGGAGTTGTGAAGTCACTATTTGGATAATACATTCTCTTCATTCTACCCCCTGAATAATCACACCACTTTACGGCATTCTTACATTTGATTTTATCCCATTCAATATTTCCATTAGTTATTATTGGCGTGTCATTTTCTTTGTTGTAAGTTATTGCTTTCATGTTTCAAATGGACTGAAAAGCGTAGTTTGGTGAGCAAAATTTATAATTAAAATCACCCACCGCACCCCTGATAAAGTTGGTCAGACAAGGATTTACATTCTTTTTCAAGTTGAATAATAACAGAGTACATTTGTTCTGCTTGTCTATTTGAAATCAATACCCCTGTATATCTCTTACCGTTTTCATCAAACAAATCTGAAAGTTCCTCCTTGAGTTGTTCCAAATTATATTCTGTTTCAAATGTCATATTATTTACCTATTAAATGTACAGACCTATCCTTCAAAGCATTGTAGTAATCTTCCTCTTCTTGAGTTGCTGAAAAGATAGCTTGCTGATGAAACTGGTAATTCTCGAAATGACCAGTGGTAAGAAATATAGAGTTCATATATTTTTTAGCCGAAACCCATCCCGGTGAATTAAGCAATTCAAAGTCAATTGCAATTACCATAGTTATAAAGTTTGTTGTTTAAAATCACACGCTAAATTTTTTCTTTTTTCTTGTGCTTCTAATCAAGTTGATCTGTCTATCGCCCGAACGCCAAGCCCACCTACGTTATCCAACATTAAAACGTTGGATAACAATTACCCCTTCGCTTTCAGTCTCTCCTCTATCGAAATTACCTTCTTCGATTCTTCCGCGTGTTCTTCGGTGAAAATATCTATCCGTAGCAAATCTGTTTCGACAACTAACTTATCACACAAGGCATTCACGTCTCCCTTGAGCTTCACGTTCTTCAGGCGCTTGTCATCGTCCTTGCTGTTGATTAGCGGCTCTCTCATTACGTCCAGACATTCGATCAGTAGTTCTTCCTTGCTGATTAGTAGGGCAAACTTATTGTGATGCTGTAACCGTAAGAATTCAATGATGACCTTTCTGATCTCTTCTGTATTCTCAGGGACTTCTATCTCACATTGCTCGGCTGCAATCTTCTTGCGCTCGGTCAGGTCTTCAATCTTATTCAAAGTACTGTCAACTCCATAAATCAATGGAATATACTTTAGTATTTGCGTCTTATCCTTGTGCGGAAAAGCCTGGACTATCTTACTGGAGAGAAATTTGATCATTTCAAATTTGGTTTATGCGTTTTCACTGGTTCATACATCTTGTAGGGTTTAGCCCAATGGTTGTACCTCGGACGATGGGAGACGCAACCGGATAGAAGGATGAGGAGTATAAGGTATTTCATGGCTTATAAATTGTGGTTACAGTACAAGTTCCCCAATCAAGTTCATTTGCTCTTACTACTATTTTCATGGTTTTTCTTGGTTAGGTTGATAGGGTGGTTTGGATGCTTCCGAGTGTATTCCTAACAGTGTGTAAAATTCAATATTAATAAGCTTACGTTGTTCATCACACGCTCTTTCCCATGCATCTTTAGCTACCTCTTGGGCGTAAAGTTCCGCTGCTTTAGCGTTGCATTCTCTCCACTTAATTGTTCCATAAAAATGGACAGATTCAAATGCATCCCAAGTAACATAGTTTTCTTTATTAGCCACTTCATCTTTACACTGATCAAATGTTTTCATAAGCCTTTTAACTGTTTACCTTCTCTCTTCATCGCCTGAACTTGTCGGACTACTTCTAGTGCATGCACTGAAATTTTATTGCGCTTACCTGTCAGTAACTTAATCTTCTCCCCCGTTGCTTGCTCATAGATATGACAAAACACTTCCATCGTCATACCGATCACTTGAGGTAACTCATGCGACCGGTAATACCTGCGCGTATAGGTCTCCAGCACTACCGGATTACGATTCGCTATGCGGGGCTTTCTCATACATTAGGTTTCTCATCGCTATCAAATTCTCCTGTATCGCTTTTAGTATTTCCCCATCGGGTGAAGTCTCCCGTAATTTAGCTACATACGCTATCTGTTCCCGGATGTCGGGTTTCTCGAAATTAGTTTGCATATCGCAACTACAGTTCGGAAACAGGCACTCATTGGGCCACTTACAATCCTGCAATGTCTTCATCATGGTACCATGTGTTTGAAATGAATCTCTTATAACTCCTATCGGACGGAATAATCAATACGCCATCTCGAACGGATACAAATAGTTTTCCTTCGCGAATAACTCCTCCGGTTGGTTTACTCCTCAACAGGTCGCTTAATCCACAAGGGTATGCGGACAGTAACACAACGGCTTCCCATGCGGTTACTAAATTACTTTGCATCTAATTTCTTGTTTACCAACTTCAATACATCCTCCACCGTTACGATCGTGGCGATCTCTTCGTTCGTGATCACAATATTGAACTCCTGTTCGGTCATCATCACAAATTCAACCACATCCAGGCTATCCAGGTAGTCCTTTAGTTTCTCCTCCAATGTGATCTCGTACCCTAATGTTCTGAGCACTGCAAAAATCCGGTCTAAGTTTTCCATAAACAAATATATTCGTTTTTAGTTAATTAACAATCCATCGGACGGTAATTTTATCCCCTACCTTGTATTTACCGCAATCCTCTTCGATCTGCGTCTTTATATACGGCTGGTAGGGCACTACGGCTTCAACGCGGTAGCTGCATCCTGTGGCCGTCTCTTCAATGGCAATGACCTGAATTAAGGTCTCTTCGTACTTCACCGGCTCTGAGCAGGCGACAAGTAATAGTAACAGAAATATAGTTTTCATAGTAGTCCCCAGTAGTTTGCAAATTTCCAGGCTTCCGCCTCGTCTGTGAAGGTCCATGAATGGTAGTTCCATTGGACGGTGTAGATTGGTATTTTTGGTTCCATCATGTGTTTGATCTTTGTCCATGCAATTGTGTACTCGTATAGGTTCATAAAATTAGTTTGCTTATAGGCTATTCTTCAATTGATAAATTTCGTTTTGTAACTCCGAAAATTGAGGGTGTTCCGCCATCATATTAAAAAGCCTATCAAGTGCATAGTGCCTGTTGCTATTCGCGCTCTCTAAATTTCCAATCTTTCTTTCAAGTTCGTTAACATGGTTTTTTAAGTCCCTGTTTTCGTTTTGTAGATTGTGTAGCTCCCATTTATCGGGTTTCTCGTTTAGCTTTCTTTCAATTTCGTATGTGTTCATAGTTATACTAATTGGGAATGGTAAACTACTTGTTCGTGTCCGTCTGGAAATAGGAATAATGATCTCTCCCACCCTCTCTCGTTGCTTATCTCATAGATTAAAACAAGCTCTTTTCGCTTGTATGTTATCCGTTTGCTGGTTCCTGAAATGTCTATTTTCATAAAATTAGTTTGCTTGTTTAAAAGCTCCCAGAGGCAAGGTAAAACGACCAAGTAAAACCTTGTTGGTCCTCCGGGGCTTTGTGTTATAAAGTTAGTTTGTATCTTTCAATACTTTATGTTTATAGCGTCTGTGGTCATTCATAGCTTCATTGTGCTCTAAGCGGTCATAGTAAATTTTACTGCCTCCACGGTCATTGCGTAATTCTACATTCTTCTTTTTACGTTCGGGAAACAATAGAAACTGAATAAGTCTTTTGTTTACCTTAAAATCTCTACTAAGCTGGTTAATACTTGTGCCTGCCTTATGGTAGACTTTAATCATTTCTTCCTGGCATGGTAGTAACTTCCTGCGTCTATCTAAGAAAGGATCTTTCAATGCTTTGTTATCCGTACTGTAAGGCATTATTAAAAATTAGTTTGCATTAATTACTGTTATCTTGTCAATGTGCTTCACTTGTAGGTCTGGCCGTTCTTTGACCATCTTTCCGATTGCTTCTGCTTCACTTAACGCAAAGCATATAAAGGTATGCATGTTTACATTAAAGGTTCTTCCAACGTCCTGCAATGAAATAAAAAATTCCTTTTCATTTATTGCTCTGTAGACTGTTTCGGTCATGGCCGTGTGGCTTTAGTGATAATTTCCTGCGCGTATTTATAGGTTGCCATTTCTTTGTACTGAAATCTAGTCATGTCTAGCATGTCCTGAAGCGCCTGCAATAGTTCTGGTGCCGTTGCAATTAGTCTGGCGTTGGCTCGCTTCTCTTCTCTGCTGGACTCGTCTGGGCCTATCGGTCCGGCTGTTACTATGTGATTGCCGTCTTTAGCTGGCATGACTAGACTGTAGTCATACTCAAGTGTCCATGGGCCGGGTGTGTGTAAATTTTTCATGGTCGTTTTTTAAAAAGTTGTTAATAGTTTCTCGAATTGCTGTGCGGTATGGATACCGGTTACTACATCGGTTATCCCCTCAACCTTCTCTTTTATCTTGTAATAACTTTCAAGTACTTTTTTCTTCTGTGTTGAATTGGCACAAAATACTCTGAACGTGCGTCCGTCCTTTAATTCGATTTGATATACTATCGTTTCCATATTGGTCGTTTTTAGAATGTTAGTTTCAATGGTTCTTTATTGTTCTGAAAATTGTAATGTAGTGTCTGTTCTGGTGGTGTCAACCAATTACATTTTTTAATCGCGTGGGCTGTGGGTAAATAGTCTTCTGCGATTTTCGCGGCTGCTTTGTTTAGGATACATTTTATTTCTCTTTCATTGTTGGTAATATCCCTCACTAAACTATATTCTTTTACTGGCTGCTGCTTATAGGTGCCGGTCTGGATTAATAAATAATATCCTTGGGCTTTCCAACTGTCTAAAATAGTTTGCATGGTGGTCGTTTTAGTTTAGTGACTGAAAATATAAATACTCGCTGGCTGTAATGTCATAAAATGACGTTTGGCCCGGTGGGTGTATCGAATAAACCTTTTTAACTTTCTCTAGTTTCTTTTCATAGTCTCGCTGCGCGTCTCCGCTTAACCGGTTAAAATGCGTCCGGTTATATTCTCCGTTTTGATATCCGGTTAACTCTTTTTCTTGAGCTGTCCATTGCGCGGCTCGTGCGCGTTCAATGAATTCTTTTTTTGTCATTACTCCGCCTAACTCTGGGTAATTAACTTTTTTAGATAGTGAAATTGAAATTGTCATACTTGGTCGTTTTTAGAATTATAAATTTTAGTCTGCTTGGTGTTCAATCCAACCTTCCCCGGCTTTCTCAAAGTGTTCTAATCCTTTGAATATTGAATAAACTTTATCCTTTGCTGGTAGCGGGTGGCTTATCTTGCTGCCGGTTATATATACCCGGATTCCTTGCGTGTATCCTTTATACTTCACAATTCTGAAGTGGGTGCCGTTGTTACTTATCCCTGGAATTGAGTGCACTAAATTGATCATCTCGTCCATAGTCTCGGGCTTGCGCTCGCAAATTATTTGATCTACTAATTTTAGTTTGCTTTTCATAAAATTGTATAGGTTAAAACTTTTACACGTCCTCTCCGGTCGTTGTCTTCGAAAATAGTTATGCTATTTTCTTTTACTTCGCATTCGCTGGCCTTCGGGTATTTGCACCAACTATCTTTTTTCGTGCCGTCTTTCCATATCCGCTCAACTGCAAACTGTGTCGTTTGTACTATGGTTATGGGCGCTGTCCCTAAATCCTTATCGGTGTACACTGGTAGTCCGTCCGGATCTCTTACTACGTTGCCGGTCTCGTCTCGCTTGGCTTCACAATGAAAAATTGTGTGTACCTGGGTGCCTACTTGTAGGGCTTTCTTAAAGTCTGAAACTGTTTTCATTTGTCTTGGTCGTTTAATGGTTTAAAAATTAGTGTGCTTGGTTATTTCTGTGTTTCGAGTCTCTTACATACTTCTTTCAAGTTCTTGGCATAAAATAAATTCATACCCATAAAATAGCGTACATAGTCACCATAGATTAGCCATTTGTCACCGTTCGAATATTGGACCGGTTCAATGGTTATCCGCTCGCGTCTGCTGGTGCCGGTGGCGTCTGCCGCTATTACTCCGTATCCTTTGCGCTTGTTCTTTATTCCGCTCGCTGCGTGTGTAAAGGTTAATTTCTTTACTTCGGGCGCTGCTTCTGGTACATAAATATTTTTCAGGCGTTCAATTGCTTTCATATCAATTTCAAAATTTAGTTTGCTTTACCAATGTCTATAACCTACAGTAGCTATTTGCTGGCTCCGGTCAAATTTTATAAAGTATCCGCTAAAATAAGACGTTCCAAAAAAGCCGTCCCAAAGTTTTGATTTTTCCGCTCGCATAAAATTGCAAAGGGGTAAACATGCGTTTTTATCGGTGGGGTCTTCAATCCATTGGGTTTGTTCTGCGTCCTCTCCTAAAATATCGCGGGCGTGTAATACCTGGCGGGCGCTTAACTCTTCAAAATTCATCGGGCTGGTTCTTATATATTTACTCATGGCTTTAACTTTATGAGCTGCCCGGATTTCTCCGGGCTCGCTCGGGTTTAGAAATTTATAAACATCTGGGGCGCTGGTAGCGCGGTATTACTCTTGCCTGCCTTGCGTTGGTCGCTTTCAATTCTGCGGGCTTCAATGCTCGCGGGTGTATTGTATCGCTTCACATCTTCGCGGGTTAAATATCCGCTTGGCGTCTCTGGGTGCTCGCTCCGGGTGTATCCTTCGGGTATTGCTTCCGGTGTATAGTCCGGTAGCGATTCCAAAAATTTACGGTCCTTCGCTTCGTCTTCGTTTATGTTGGTGCCTGGTATCTGGCCGGGCTGCTTGGTCGTTTTCATAGTATGTCAAATAAAAAGTTTTTACAGTCTTTATCTGTGCTTAATGTATCAATGTATTTGATACATTCTTTGCGGTCTGCTTTCTTTAACTTTTTAAACTGCTCGCGGGCCTGTGTCCGCTGTCCATTTATAAAACTTTCGTAAATGGTGTTAAATTTCTCGGTCGTTGTCATGGCTTTAGTTCTTTAGGCTGTTTCTTGCTTGGTTTCTTCTTCCTCTTCATCTTCCGCGTTTAACTCTTCAAAAAATGCATCTATTTGACTTTCAAGTTCTGAAAATTCTTCGCGGCTGTTCTGGCTGGCAAGTAATGAGGCCAAAATTTCACTATTCAAATTTTTGGTCTCGTATCCCATTTCGTTGGCTATGCTTAACGATTCTCTTAAACTGGGATCATTATTTTGCAAATAGTCAATGGCATTCGAATAGTAAATTATTTCAATATCAAACCCGTTGCCGTCTTCTATTGCGTCTCTGAAATCGTCCGTACTTTGGTGGTCTTCATCTGCAAAATATGGAAGGTCTATTTCGCTTTTCAATGTGGAGTAAAACTCCTTCATGCGTTCTAATCTTGTGCTTTTCATTGGTCGTTTGTTTATAGTTTGTGAATTACTTTATCTCAGGGCTCAAAATTCCGTATCCTCCCCAGTCGCGGGTTAAAGGGTAATTTTCTTTACTCATTGTCTCGGTCTTAATCTTTAACGCGTATCCGCGTGGATCACCGTTAATAAAAAACCCTTTTAATGATGGCATGAGTATAAAAACCTGGGTTTCAATGCTGGTCGTTATCCGGTCCCAAACTTCCAACTGGATCACTCCATTACAATAGTCTTCGGCTGCCTTGTGGGCTTGCTGTTCTAACTTGAATAATTCAAGGCTTAATTTTTTTCCGGTCAACGTTTTTCCGGTCGCGGTTTTTCCTCCTTGCTGGTTAAATAGCTTCTCTAGTCTTTCATAGTGCGCGGTTAATTCCTGTGCGCGTTGTTCTTTCTTTGTCATGGCTATTGGTCGTTTGTGCGCGTGGTGCGCGGTTTAAAATAGGTTAGTTTGTCTTACGTTCTTTTCTACCTGTGGCGCTGGGCGCTGTCCTTTACTGAATAGAACCCGGCCGGCTTTATCGCCTAACGACTGCAGCGCGTTTCTTAACTGCTCGGTCGTGTCGCTCGCGTCCGCTATTATGTCAATCTTTCCGGTAAATATATCAGGCTGCTTTACCATATTACCAATAATTTAAGGCGCTGCCCGCTGAGTAGATTACATAAATTACAAACGTGCTGCCGCTCGCTGCTATCGCAAAGTTTACGATTCCCGCGGCTATCTTCGCGGCTGCTTCTTCGTTCTTGAGTGTGTTTATTAAAGTTTTCATTCTGCCTGGCTCCGGTTCGGCTTCCGTTTATTGAGTACAAATATATATAAATATATATATATCAGTCAATAGGCTATTTGTAAGTTATTGATTATCAGGCGATTTATTTTTTATAAATCTTTCACGTTGCAATATTTTACTAAACTCATACGCTGGCCGGATTCGTTCGTTAATTATTCCGGTCTTTATCTCCTTCACCCTGGCATGCTCCGCGTCAATAATATCTAAATCAATGGAGTCAATAGTAAACCATTCTTTAAACTCTCCCGTTAAACTGTTCCTTAATCGCTTGGCCTTAAATGTTCGGTGTAGATGGTTTTCAAAATCATTCGCCTTTTGCCTGGTGCTAAACTCATAAGCCCGGATCATGACCACATCAAACGGGCTCGCGGTGTTTACTCCCGTTAATCTCCGCTTTAAATGGTCGGTCATTCCAATCTTATACAGTCCTTGACTTTCCATCACATAAACGTAAAACTTACCGCTTGCCTCTCTTAGCTTTATAAGTAGCTCCTTTTCTAAGTGCATAGTATTTCGATTCTGTTATTTTTAACTCCTCTATCACCTCAGCCCGTGGCCTGAACCAATCAATCGATGCTATTAACTCCGCGTTATCCTTTACCGGCCTCCCTAATCTCACCCCTTGCAATTTCTTAACCCTCAACCCGTCCCGCGTCCGCTCCCGGATCATGGACCTTTCAAGCTCTGCGACCGCTGCCATTATCTGAAATATAAAAATTCCCTGGCTTGTGGTCGTGTCAAAATTATCCGTTAAACTCTTAAAATGAATTTTATCCCGTTTAAACCCCTCTACTAATCTCAATAAATGGCTCAACGATCTACCTAATCTATCCAGCTTCTGAATAACCACACAATCGCCCGGCCTCAACTCCTGCAGCATTTTACCCAGTTCCGGCCTCTCTTCTTTCCCTCCGCTTATCTTCTCCTGATAAATCAATTCACACCCAGCGACCCTTAACGCCTCAATCTGTCGGCCTAAATCCTGGTCCTCGGTGCTCACCCTCGCATATCCTATTAATCTCATCTTTTGCGGCTCTCCGTGGCCTGCTTACGTTTATTTTTTGCCTTATCAATATAGGCCCGTTTAGCCTCTTCAAAAATATTATTGTAGTCCTCAATCATTAACCGGCCTTTTTCCGTTAATTCTACCGATCTACCCCTATCACCGCAAACAATTAACGACCCCTCCTCAATTGATTTATTTAATCCTCGTTCCGTTTTAGCCTTCCAATTCTTTGTGGCTCCTGACCAATCAATAATAAAATCCCTATTGGCCCGCTTCAAATCATGCAGTTTTAAATATGTAGCAACAATCGACAAACTATTAAAGGCCTCCATGTTGATCTTTCCCATTTTATGACTTAACACCCTAACGGCCTTATTGTGTACCTGGATTTGATTAACCGGCTTGTCTAAGATGGTTCTATATTCTTCTGTGCATTCCTGCACAGTTCCCGGCACTTCAGCGTCTCTGCGGTTCGGGTTTATCTGCGTTTTTTGCATAATTCAGGGTCAAATCTATTCCTTATTTTGAATAAACGGTAGTTTATTCAAAATTATTTTACCCAAATTATATTTGGGTTGTGTGAATACTCCCGCGCTGGGTGTTGGATCACTGTAAATAGTCATTTAAAACAATAGTTTGGCGCTGTTGGAGCTGTTGGCAAAAACATTATGCTTAAAAGTCGGAAAAACTGAAATAGTGAGGCCGGGGAGGTCAAAAGTCGATAGCCCAAACCAGGAAACGACCGGGACACTTTGTTGCACCGGGCGCGGGGGTGTAAGAGCGTGGCATTTTTCATTGGTATGGTGAAGGTATAAACAAGGCATGATTATTCAAAATAGGGGCAAAAAAGTGATGTAAGATTGGTGGTGGTTTTGTCACTTTTTCAGAAGTAGTTGCGGTGCTGATTTTTCAGAAAATATTAGTTTCAACTGGCTACAAATAGGGTATATTAATCATATAATATTAAAATAATATTTTGTATATACCTTAATTATAGCTAGTTTAAAATTAGTTTAGTTTAGTAAAAGCCTAAAATTTATGCCAAAAACCAAGAAAAAAAATTTTACCCAATCGATGAAGATTTTTATGGTATATCTTGCTATAATCTATCGCTATTATTATATTTACGCCATAATATATACTCAAAATGAAGAACATTATCGAATTACCTTCTGAGTACTGGTACGCTTTGACTTGGATGGCTCAAGATTTGGGGTATAAATCGAGGCAAGATTTAGTCGCTTTTGTGATAAAAACGACTGTGGATAGAAATCCTGAAGCGCTCGAAAGAGGGCTTGAAAAAGCGAGTATAATGGAGACCGCGAAGGAGAAAGTTAAGCAGATGGAGGGCCGTAGTTTGGTGATTGATCCGGTGGATATTCCGGTGATTAAGGAAAGTGAGAATCTGAGGTGGCAGTTGATTCTGAAGGACGGTGAAAGTGTGGTGATTTTTGCGCCTTCGTTGCTGGAAGCTGGGCAGAAATACTTCAAAAATCCGGAGATGACGATAGAGGATTTTTGGGAGAAGGTAGAGTCTGGTAAGGAGCTGAAGAAGTTGTATTTGGGACACACTAAAATCTGGAACGGATGAGACGATTAGTGATTATGGATGAGGAGTATTGGGAGGCGCTGCGTAGAATGGCTTATAAAAAGGGCTATAAAACGAGAAATTCGCTGATTGTTACAGCCCTGAAGATGATTGTTGACCGGGAGCCTGAGTATTTGATGGCCGGATTGGAAGATGCGAAGATTCGGTATGTAGCCAGGGAGATGGAGAAGCCATGGAAGCCACCTTTGAATCCGCCATCAGAAGACACGTTGAAGGAGATTTTTGGGGATGAACTTGAAGAGTATGGAAAAGAGAGCGTTTGATCTTACTTCTGAGGACGAAAGGGACTTGAAAATGCTTGGTGAAAAGCTATTTTTCAAGGAATTTAAGAAGAGACATAAGGATTGGCTGTTTTACTCACTAAAAGTTGAGGATAACAAGGTATTTGTTACTGGTAGACTTAAAAATTGGAAATCAACATAGTTGAATAATCGTGTAAACGAATTTAATCGAAATTACCATGAAAAAAGACATTTTTTTGAGCTTAATGATGCTTATCGTGCTATGCTGGGCGTATCCGTTCTATGATTCTGTGACGCGTGATGCCAGGTCGATCGGGGATTTGAGGATGGCGTCTCAGGTGATGGTATGGCTTGGCTTTGGGGTGTTCTTGTATTTGATGCATCCATTGTTTTTGTGGGGGTGGAATTGGTTGAAACGTTGGACTCAGGGTAAATGAGACTGATTTACGAATTTCTGTATTGCCTTGCGGCCGGATTTGCGGTTGCGCTGCTGATTTTCGTGGGTTCGATGGGGATACTGGCTAAAATTAATCCGGAATTATTATGATACTATCTCAATACGTGAACAATCGTCTTACCAGGTGGGACAAGTTCAAATTGAAGTTTTTTTGGACGCCAGCGGTTATGTTGGTGGTGTTTATCATGCTCGGGTTGATTTTTGGAGACCCAACGTATGAGCAGTCGCGACCCTTTCTGATTATTTGGATTCCAACGGCTGTTTTGGCGGTAGTTTTTCATCAATCAGCGACTAAAAAGGTGAATGTGTTAAAAGAGGAGTGGGAGGAGCGATATCGATGATCTTCGTCATTGACTTTCTTGCCCTACTCGAAATCTGGTGGGATTGGCGACTGATCGAGCGGAAGCAGCGGAGCCCAAATTATCGGGGGAGTAATAAGCTCAGGGTTGCGGTTGGCGCCTTGGTTTGGATACTGTGGCCGGTATTCGTGGATGTCTCGCATGCGCAATGGTTGTTTTCCCCGGTGATGATGTTTGCGAATTTCTGGTTTTTGTTCGATTACGGACTGAACAAGGCTAGAAATAAGGACTTTGATTACCTGGGCTCGAACCGGATTGATCAGTGGCAGAAGGATCATGGCGGTGAGAGACGGTGGTTTTGGATAAAGGCCGGGTTGGCCGTGGTGAGTGTGGGAATTTATTATTGTTTATGAAAATACTACTTGCATGCGAGGAAAGTCAGGCTGTTACGATTGAGTTTCGGAAACTTGGTCATGAGGCGTATTCGTGTGATATTTTGCCGTGTAGTGGTGGGCATCCGGAGTGGCATCTGCAGGATAAATTGGAGAATGTAATTGGTGACGGTAGTGAATGGGATATGATCATAGCATTTCCGGATTGCACATACTTGACCGTTACTGGAAATAAATGGATGAAAGATCAACCGGCACGTAAATCAGGCGCGCTAGTGGGTGAAGCCAGGCGTGAAGCCAGAGAGAAAGCACTTGCCTTTGTCTGCATGATTTTGAATAAAAATTGCAGTAGGATTTCAATAGAAAATCCAGTTGGCTGCATATCGACACGTATCAGGCGCGTTGGCGGTGTCTACAAAGTAGTTTCGGAAGGAATGGGAAATTTCAAGCCATCACAAATCATTCAACCATTTCAATTTGGTCACCCGGAGCCAAAGAAAACATGCCTTTGGCTGAAAGGATTACCGCTTTTGAAACCAACCGATGTAGTTGATCAGGAACCGTACCATATCACAAAATCGGGAAAGACAATGCCCCGATGGTATGCTTATGCGGATAAATCACAAGGTCAAAAAGAACGAGCAAAGATCAGATCCAAAACTTTCCCCGGAATAGCTCGGGCTATGGCTACCCAATGGTCATGACTCAGCGCGACCTTTTCGGATTCGAAGACATGCGGCCGAAAGTGAGCCTGAAGAAAATTATTACGCGCGAGCGGATGGAAGAGGTCAGGAAATTAATCGACAAGGGAGACGATCGGAGTGCGGCTGAAAAGTTGGCGGACTTGAATGAGGCGCTGGAGAAACTTGAAAAACGTATAAAACATGGACATAAAAGGTAGAATTATCATCGTGCACCCGGTAGAGAACGGGATGAGCAAAGCAGGCAAGGCATGGGCTAAACAGTCGTTTGTCATTGAAACCGCGGGACAATACCCCAAAAAAATTGCGCTCACGCTCTGGGGTGAAGACAAGATCAATCAGTACGATCTGCAGCCCGGCCGGGAGATCACCGCACATCTTGAACTCGAAAGCCGCGAATACAATGGCCGTTGGTACACGGAAGCCCGCGCATGGAAGATCGAGTGGACGGCAGAAGGAGCAAGGCCTTTGCAAACCGGAACGAGTAGTTATAAAGCGCCTGAGCCGAAACAGGAGAATGCGTTTGATAGTCCATTTGACGATTCGGAGCTCCCCTTTTAAAAAGGCAATAAATTATCATCCACAGGTTCATGAAACGGAATCTGCCCGTTAGCAACAGGAGCCGGTTGATTTTCGATCGGCTTTTTTCGTACCCAATAGCCGCGAAGTTTGGTGGATCCGACCAGGCGCTCTTCTTTGGCGAAGCTCAGCTGGTCCATGGATTTTTTGATATTGTAAGAACTCAGGCGCATGCGGTTATTGGTGACCGCAAGTAGGTAAAGTTGTATTTCGGTATTAATCATAAACTCCCCTTCGCCCTTCACAGTTTTGGAGAAATAGGTAAGGATAAGTTGTTTCTCATCGGGCATGACTTCGAATTCCTTGTTGCGCTTGTCGCGGATGGACTTCTCTTCGGAATTCAGGTTGTAGTCGTAGCCGGTCTTGTAAAGATGCCAGGCCTGAGCCCAGACTTTTTGAATGTCGATATTTTGTGAATAAGCCCAGGAGATCGATTTGATGTTGAAGCAGAGCCACCGGGTATGCGCATCATCGGTAAGAAATTCGGTCTTATTGGTAGAACCCCACCAATTCACAACGCGGGACCGTGATTCCGCTTGGCGCGCGAACGCTGCCCGCTGGTTGATCACCTTGCGGGAAATAATGGACTTGATCTCGGAGATTTCTTTTTTATTGAGGTGATCGAGCTCAGAGAGATTCCAGATAAAATTTTTCGTGAGCGCGATTTCCGCGTCCTTGTTGACTTCAAGCGGATCCTCTTTGTAGTAGTTGTGAAATTCCGGGGGGCATAAAAACCGGATGAAGGTATCCTTGCCCTGCTCCTGGGTTTCTTGCACGAAGACACAAATGATGCGATTCTCATAGCCTCCGTATGAACAGCCAATCATACGAACGAGGGCTTTCTTGAACATTAAAAGCCAAAATTGTTGATCTTCACATTGAATGTGATTACCCAGCGCTTCGATGTGATCGACACCGTCCCACTCAGGTAAGGTTTCAAAATATTCCTTGAACGGATTGTATTGGGGCACGTAAGCAGATTCGAGCAAGTTAGTGACATCGCTGATATTGACTTTTGCCCGCTTGTCATTCAGATGCTGAACGTTGTGCTGAAGGAACCTCCACACATCATTGTACTTGCAAATATCCCAGGAGGAGGTGCCTATCGGAGACCAAAGCAAATCTCCGGAAATAATGTTGCGCTTGAATTTATAATTGTCGTTTAGAAAAAATTCGATGCGCTGAACGATGGAACCGTACTTGACATTGAACTCATTAATGTACTTCGCATAAATCTTGACGCCCCACTCGTTGACCTTCTCAACGGGAATACAATACCGCTTGGAAATTTTGGACGCTAGCTCATCGTTCCATTCCTTTCCTTCCTGGTTAAGGGTGCGGATATCGTTAACGACCGCACTGAGGTCAACTTTTGCTGGTTCGTTACTCATTAATCAAAGAAGGTAAATAGCCATCTAATATTGAATCACCTAAATCGTATCCATCGATTCGTTCCGGGAATAAGTCAATCACACCAAAAGAAGTAATGGCTTTCTGTAAATTATCAATGGATCGGTTTTCGCGGCCTGCTTTGTCGCTATCGCATACCCAGTAAACCTTTCGCCCTTGTAAGACTTTGGTTTTATGTTTGGAGACTACGGTTAATCCATTAGCGGCACCACAGCTAACCCATTTATATTGCGGATAATAAAAGGAAGACAACACTGCCGTTTTTTCGGATTCAACAATCATTACAGGAACATTATCGACCGGACCTAAAAGATGTTCGCCAAATAAGCACATGGGGTACTTGACTTCGTAGCTTAATCGGTCTTTCTCAAAGTAATATTTTGGAGCGGATAGCGAATAAGAATCAATATCCTTATTTCGGTGTCCATCACTTTTGTAAGCAAATATTTTCCAATTGACTATTGCCCGGTCTGAGATGCGCTGGAACAGATAAACGGTGCGATCTGAATAATAGCGATGAGAACAAACGCCCCAAAGTTCAAGATGTTCTGCCGGGATGGTTGTATTGCTCTTTATAAAAGAATGGAAATTAGAAGTGGCAGCAAAATTGACGACTGCCCTGATCTGGTCTTGAGACGGTAGGATAAAGATGTATTTTGGGTCAGGACGGGGTGTAAAGTTGGTGCGTTGCTCAGATGCGCCTGGTAATAGGATGTAGCCGCAAAAATTAACTCGTTCACATCTTCCGAATCGTGTTTCATCAACCGGCTCCTTGGTATCCACATACGTAGATACCTTAAATGTTTTCTGACCGCATTGGGGACAAGTATATTTCTTGGAAGTCGTTCCTAGAGTAAACTGATTCATGTTGGGGACTACTGGTTTGGGGGATAAACTCGTTTGATATTTTTTCTACTTCTTTTTGGCTTCGGTCTGTGTTTTCCTTTAGGCCAAAGTTCTTTTACTACTCCATCTAGGGAGGATCCTTTCGGAGATGCCAGTTCTAAAATCTTCATTTTACACCGGCTGCACTTCCGAAGAACCCCAGGTCCTTTGTGGCGAGCCATCTTCCATCGATGGTTACACCCTCCAGATTCCATAGACCAAGTAATTTATTTCATCGCAATGTTCTTGCGGAATACATTCCTCCATCTTACAATAAATCACTTGCTGCTCATACGCGATTTCGTAGTCATTCGGATTCATCCGAAGGAAGTATTGATTGTTGTCATACAATCTGAGTAAACAATCTAAACGCTCATCCATAGATAAAATAAATTAAGTACATAATAGAACCAGCGGAGATTAATCCGGTTATAAGGCCTTTGAAATAATTGACACGAGCATCGATTGCTAACTCCATGTACTGCTTGAATAACTCCACGTAGTACTTCTTAGGAATTAACTCTTCTTCATTCTCTTCCATAGCGGTGTTGATTAAAGGCTTCGATACAATTATGTTTAGCAAAGGAAAATGATTTTGATCGTCCTTTCTTAATACTTTCGTCATTAAAATATAAATTCCAGTAAGTCATCGTTCCTATAAGCCCTACCCTCAAGCAATACTCATCCTTCAGGCAGACTATATCCTGACCCTCAGTGCCAGTCCAAAGTAAATCATCTAAAGTTAAAACTGTTGCCATAATTACACTGTGAAATTTTCTCTACACATATAGTCAAATTTTTTTAAAGGCATCGGCATTTCTGAGCTCAGGTTGAATAAAGGGGATTCCTAACGTTTGAAAATAAACCATTTCATCAGGTATTGGTATTAGTCTTGTCTCCCGATAGAGAAACCCGTCTGTTTGGTGAAAGCCCCGTTCCCGAACTATTTTCATGATCAGGTGACTAAAATCCGCGTTTCCAGTTCTTATTAAAACCAAGTTACCAAAATTGTCCGGATGCGCCATCGCGATCTCCACCTTATGCCCTTCGACTAATCGCTGGGTGTACTTTCCGGTTGCATCACCTTTCAACTTCTCCCACTGATTGATTGTCTTGATAAATCCCGGATCGCGCTCCTGGCCGCTGATCATGCCAAATAAATCTTTGACGGGTTTGGTTTTGGGCAAACAAACAATATCAATATCCCCGATCTCTTGCTTACGTCTCCTTACGCTGCCACAAATTTTAATCTTGTCACAATAAGGCACCAATTGGTGACAGACTTTTTCAGCTAAGGCGCGAGCTTCGAGGTAGTCCATGTTACGTTAACTCTTGGATAATACGAGCAGCCATTGCAGCAACTTGAATCGCTTCTTTTTTAATCCTTATCTTCCAAATTATTTTTGGATCAAGTGCTCCGGGTTCGTTTGTGTATGAGTGTTCCTTGGCTTTCTTCTCTCCAAAAAATATCTCATTTTCTAGCTCGACATACTCCTCACGAAGAACCGCTAATCCTTCATGAACGCTGTTGAATGGCTTTTGGTATTTTTCAGGAATAGACTCCATTTCAATCCTGATCGCTTCCGATGTTGACGCTTGTAATGTTATCATATTTAAAAACGAATAAATTAGTTTATATTTGCAAAAACCACAACAATGAAATTAAGCACTAAGATTATCAACCTACGAGCCCTGAGTAAAGCAGCTGGAGTCAGTGAACATAAAGTGTATAGACGAAGATACGTTTCTGAATCACAGCCGTTGAGCCTAGTGGATCGAACTAAATTAGTGAATGAACTCATTAAAGAATCTGTTAGACTGAGTAAGGAACTAGGCTTTAAGGTTAGTTTTGCTCATCAAGAAAATCCAAGCCCTCGTCAGAAGAAGGAGCTGGCGTAACGCGCTTAACGGAAGTGCCGGTAGCAGCTTGTTCATCCTCACTGAATAAAGTAGTGTATGCAATTAGTTGATCTTTGGTCATATCTGAACTATATTGCTCAAACTCTTGCCCTTCAATGGTAACATAAACGATACGTTTCTTTTCAGGTACCGGGATTGCGTAGAGCATGGTCACCTCTTCGCGAATGCCCTTCTCAATCTGATCATCGGCAAACTTGCGATTGGCCTTAAGAACTTCGATTCCTTTGGTGGGATAGATTTTAATATCTATTGGCTCTTGTGTTCCTTTCTTAAAAATTTCCTGAATCGATTTTAATTCGGCTTCAAGTTTATCCAGTGCGCGGTTAGCAGCACTGGAGCGATGTTCGAACTCAGCAATCTCTTCGGGAGTAAGATCAATCTCTTCAACGTGCGAGCGTTGTTCGATGGAATTCTTCTTGATCCATACAGCAAGATTTTCTGGCGTAAGGGTTTGTGGTAAATAGGCGTGTATCATTTTTTTATGGGGTTAATTAATTTTACATTTCCAACTTGAATTACTTCAAAGCCATTCTCAACGGTCTTCTTCCGGTATATCCAGGAATAGACTGTAAACTTAGAGACCTTTCGCTTCTTTGCGTAATCCGATACTGTAATCATGGTGACAAAGGAAATGATTAAAAATTAAGATACAAATAAATTTGTGCAAAATGTTGTGCAGATAAAAAATCTTTCTACTTTTGCCTTCATGAGCATTCAAATATTAGTAGATGCTGGCTGGGACGTTAGTATTTATAGACAGAAGAAAAGAGACGATGGTGTATTTAAGGAGCTTATCCAATGGAGAGCGAAGCGCTTTGGAGGATTGAAGGAATATACCAATGAGAATAAAGGCTTTGATACTTGTGATGAAGCCGTGGAAGATATGTGGAACACTTTAACTAAATTATAATGAGCAACTTAAAGAAACAAGAGCAAGCGTTGGTGCAAGCCCGCTCCGTTAAAGAGGCATTGCAGGTTGGTTTTGTCCGGGAACGGTTTATTAAGAATTATGAATCGATCACCGGACGGAAAGATGGTGATAACCGATTTCAGGCTGAAGTATTTCATTACCTGGAATTGATTCAGGAAAATGACAAACTTAAAAATGCGGATCGCTTCAGCCACTTCGCTGCGATCGTGAAAGCAGGAACGACCGGATTGAGCTTTGGCAAAGAAGGTCAACTGTATCCGATCCTGTACGGCAATATTGTGAAGGTGCAAATCGGAGCACATGGTAAGCGTGAATTACTGAGACGTATGCCGAATGTAAAACACATCGGAGAGGGACAGGTGGTATTGAAAGGAGATGAGTTCAAGCATGACAAGGCGAACAATAAAATTCTTGTGCATGTGCCTACGGATAAAGAGGTACCGTTGACACTGGATAACATTCGCGCTGCCTACTTCCGGATTATCTGGAAGGATAATGACTTCACGGATATTGTAGTGTACCATGATGAGATTGTGAAAGCGAAATCCAAGTCTAAGATGCAGTCTGAGCAAAGCACATGGAATACGTGGCCTGGTCAGATGTCCGTAAAGGTTGCATACAATCGCGGCTACAAGTTATACTACTCACCGCCACAAGCGGAAGTGGAAGGATTGAAGGAATACGAAGCGGATGACGAAGACGAGAGCACGTTGGCACCGATCCCTCCGGTGCAAGATATTCCCCATCAGGAAGTGAAAGTTGAAGAGGTCAAACCGGCCGTTGACCCGATTGATGAGTTTTTGAAGTAGATGGACCGCATCAATGAATTTGGATTAGAGCCGGGAGTATATGCAGGAGAAGCAAAGCGAGTCGTATTGGTCAACATTGTTAACGAAATGGATGGCCAGAAGTTGGAAGATCCTTTGGTATGCTACCGACCTCTTGAGAATGTTCCTCGTCACATAGTCACGGGAATAAAAATGAGTGAGTTTAAACTTAAATTTAAAGTAGTCCTATGAGTGAATCAAATCTCCCCGCGCTTCCATCGACTACGATGGAAGTAGCCAAAGCAAACCTACCCCGGATTATCAAGGGTAATGAAATTGCCGTTACGTTGCTGAAGGAAATCCAAATGCAAGAGATTGCTACCGATGAAGATAGGCAGGCATCGATTGAAAAACTTGCGAAGACAAAAGCCGTTACCGATAAGTTGGATTTACTGATTAAAGAAACAGTCGGACCGCTTGAAGATTTTATCGATCAGGTGAAGTCGTATAAAAAGTCTATCGACTATGCCAGTAAGACGAAAGATGGCAATGAGTACACGAAAGCGAAAGCCGTTATCGAAGCCTATGATCAAAGGAAAGCGAAAGAAGCGGAGCGGATCCGTCTGGAGGCCGAATTCCTGAAAAAACAAAATCTGTATAAAGCAGAGATCAAAGAAGGTATTGGCCGGAGATTAGTGGACATGATTTCGGGGCAAAAGAAGAACATCATCGATGGCATGGCCCGCTGGGAAGCCGGATTGACGTTGGCTAATTTCGAATTGTCGTTCGAGAAACTAGCGGTTCAAAAACCGATCCTGAAAAAAGACAAGTGGGAGGAATGTTTTAAGATTCCTTTTCAGCAAGGTCAATTAATGACCAAAGAAGTTTTTGAAGCCTATCTGGAGGAACTTAGAAAGGAATACCCATACGAGAATTATAATGCCCAATTTGCAGAAGCCACAGCTCCTATTCTCAATGAGTACCGCGCAAAGAAAGATACCGTGAAGCGTAGACTGGAAGAAATCGAAAAAGCGAGTGAGGAAGCCCGGGTAGCCCTTGAGCAGAAACGTAAGGATGAACTGGAGAAGCAGCGCGTAGAGCAGATTAAAATAGCCGATCAGCAACAAGTCGAGGCTATGGAAAAGGTGGATCATGAGAAAGAGATGGACAAGATGAATGCCGAATTTACGGAGCAGGTCCAGACTCAGGATATTGAAGACTTACCTACGAAGAGAATAGCTTCGTTTGAGGATGATGCTAACTACCTGAAACCCTTTGCGGAAGTCGTTGGCGCGTGTGCGCTGAATCCAAAGTTCCCTGGCATCATGAAGAAAAATGGTACCGAATACGTAGATCATGTGCAATGGTGGCTCGATTGGTATGCCGGGAACTGTAAGGATGCCATCAAAGGAATTAAGATTGTGAATGTGCCTAAGACTATAATTCGGAAGAAATAACCCCAACCCCTATGCAAGAGAAATTTGAAACATGGGCTATCGTAGAGTTGTTTGGACACAACAAGATAGCCGGTAAAGTAAGTGAGCAAACTATCGGTGGAAGTTCCCTGATTCGTATTGATGTTCCTAACACGGAAGCATCACCCGCATTCACAAGATTACTGAATGTATCCGCCATCTATGCGATCAATCCGGTGACAGAGGAAGTTGCCGTAGGTTACGCTGGTAGACTGCAAAGCAAACCGATTGAAGCCTGGGATGCCCGCGAAGTGCTGAAGCGGATTGATGACATGAAGAAGTTGAATGCACCGGCTTCTGAACCACATGGAGGAGTAGGATTTGAAGACGAAGAGGATAGACCGTATTAATGAGCTACTTCGATCACGATAGTTTATCCAATTCCGACCTCAAGAAAATGAAGGAACGGCTGGGCTTAACACGTCCGGCACCTGAGAATTTGCAGTTGATCTTTGCCTTCGGTAGTTTATTCCATCAATCTATTCTTGAGCCTCATTTAGTAACGGATGAAGATAAGCAATCGAAAGACTATCCACTCGCTCAGGAGATGAGTAAAACTTTCTGGCGTGATCCATTTTGTCGTGACTTTGCGATGGCTGTAGACTTCAAGCGCGAACATGAATTTTACGATACACTTACAGTGGATGGGATGCAGATCGATGCTAGATGTAAAGCAGATGGCTATCGGGAGAAACGAAAGTTCTTCTTGGAATTAAAGTCTACGGCCTGTGAATCTCAGAAGTCGTTTGAGGCTGCGATGCTTGATTTAGACTACGATCAGGCTTGCGCTCACTATATGCTTACTTCTCGCTGCGATGTTGCCTTGATTGTAGGGATTAGTAAAAAGAAATCCGATCGCCTATTCAGAAGGATTGTTAAGAAGTATGACGATTGGTATCTCAATGGAGAGCAGAAGTTGATCGATACATTGAAGTTGCTGAAACAAATAAGTCCAGAGGATATAAAGATGGTATGAAAGAAATATGGAAAGATATTGATGGGTGGAAAGGATATTACCAAGTAAGTAGTTTGGGTAGAGTAAAGTCAGTTAATAGATATTTTATTCGCAAAAATGGACATCCGATTAGAATCAAAGAAAGAATACTTAAACCATGTTTAAACAGAGGAGGGTATCTCTCAATATCTCTATGTAAAAAAATGAGAGGTTATACAAAAGAAATTCATTTATTGGTTGCAAAGGCTTTTGTGAGGAATAGGAATCCAAATAGGAATACCTATGTTAACCATTTGGATAATATTAAGGAAAATAATATACCATCTAATTTAGAGTGGTGTACAAATAGGGAGAATATCACTCATGGGTTCCAGTTTCATAAAAGATCATCAAAATACACAGGCGTTATTAGTTATGGGAAAAAATGGAGTGCAGGAATTAATGTAAATGGCAAATTTAAAAATTTAGGTTATTTTGATTCTGAGATCAAAGCATCATTATCTTATAAAAAAGAAATGATAAAACATAAAATTAAAAATAAATACGCAATAGTAGCATGACCCTGAAAGAACTCGCCCTCGCCTACGCAAACAAAATGCACTCCAAAGTCCCTGCGCATTGCAGGCCGATGAAGACATTCAGTGACAAGTCGGCCAATGACCTAACGAAAGCTATTATTGCTTATTCGAAAGTAAAAGACTTCTTTGCGGAGCGTCAAAGCTCAGAAGGTAGGTATCGGCCAGGGAAGGAGTTTACTAACGTAGTAGGCCAAGTGAAGCAGATGCCGGGACAATGGTTACCCGGACAAGGAAAGGGCAAAGCAGATATTAAAGCACTGATCAAAGGACGCCTGATTGAGATTGAGGTAAAGCATGGAAAGGATCGCTTGCGTCCGGACCAGATTAAATACAAAGAACAGATTGAGCGCTCAGGCGGAGTCTATCTGGTAGTAAAGACTTTCGATGATTTTATATTTCAAATAAAAAACTATGAGTGATATTACCTTTAAGAAAGTTCAAAACGAGAAGTCCGTTGAAAGACTTTTCGAAATGAAAAATGAACTGGTTAAGTTAGCCAGCGACCTCCACATTGAATTACATTCCGGAAATTCAAATCGGGACAAGTCAGAGATTCTTGGCGACATCAATGAGACGCGCGATCTGGAAGACTACGTGATTGAACGCATTAAAAACCAGAAGAGGCAGGATTACATTGATCATAAGGAGGCCAGACACGGACTCCGGGAATTCAAAGAGATATGCCGGAAGCGATTGCCTGAAGAATTATTTACTGAGATTGAGCGAGAAAGTAAAAAAGTCTCCTCCTAGCTGGACAGAGACTTCTTGAAAGCGGACTAAGCAAGATCGAATAGCGACAGTCGATCAGGTTGAGACAAAGATAACTTAAAATTTAATTTTCATGAAAACAGAGCAGATTACAGGGATATTTCATTTTATTGAAGCATACCATACATCAAATTGGTCTACCGGAGACGTAACTATAAAACTTGTTATTGACTATCGAGACAAAACATTTTCCATCACTCCGCCTTACGGGAAAGATCAGTTTAAGTTCTCCCAAACATCGAAAGACTATAAAAAATGGATAGCAGTACTTAATTGCATCCAGAAAGCCATCGAATTTGCCAATGAGGAAATTGGCGTTACAACAAGAAATATACCTGCAAACCAATAACTATGAGACAAATTACCTACGATCAGGAAGCAATGACTAAAATTAAGGCTGGCGTTGACAAGCTGGCCAATGCGGTGAAGACGACACTCGGGCCCGGAGGCTCGAACGTCATCATTGAAGAGAATACCCGCAATGCTCATATCACCAAAGATGGCGTTACCGTGGCAAGGTCCATCAGCCTGGAAGATCCGATTGAAAATCTGGGAGCTCAAATTGTGAAAGAGGCCGCAAGTCGCACCGCTACCATGGCCGGTGACGGAACCACTACTGCGACTGTGCTGGCCCAGGCTATCCTGACACAAGGAATTAAGAACGTGGTGGCTGGGGCAAACCGGATTGATATCAAGCGCGGGATTGACATGGCGACTAAAGCGATTGTTGCCGAAATTAAAAAGATGGCTATTCCGGTAGGTGATAATGTGAGAAACATTGCCCTGATCAGCGCCAATGGAGACAATGAGGTAGCGGACTTGATCACGGAAGCGATCGAGAAAGTAACGAAAGACGGTCTGGTGATCGTGGAAGATAGCCGTAATGCAACGAGCGAAGTAAGCGTAATCGAAGGGATGACGTTCGAGCGCGGATGGCTGAATCATTATTTCATCAATACCCCAGAGTCGGGCACTTGTGAGTTTAACGATCCATTGATCTTGCTGGTAGATTATATCATTGAAGAATTTGCCCCCATGATCCCTATTCTCAGGAAAATCCAGATGGAGTACCCTGAGCGGCCTATACTGATTGTAGCTGAAGATGTTCGTGGTAACGCGCTATCAACACTTGCCCTCAATGTCAATAAAACAGGGTTACGGGTGTGTGCGGTGCAATCTCCTGACTTTGGTGATACCCGCAAAGAAGTTTTGAAAGACTTAGCCGCCCTGACCATGGCGACCATCATCACGAAAGATGCCGGGATGACCTTGAGTAACATTGACGTTACTGTATGCGGCACCTGTGAGAAAATCCGGGTGAGCCAATGGGAGACGACCATCTTCGGAGGCGCTGGCCGTGGCGGAGAACTAGAAGCCCGGTTGGAGTTAATGAAAACCCAGATGGAGCAAGCGAACGAAAATGCGATCGCTAAACTGAAAGATCGATTTGCCCGGCTGACGGGATTGATCGGAGTAATCCACATTGGAGGTTTCTCTGAAATCGAAGTACGCGAAAAGAAAGATCGTATTGATGATGCGTTGCAGGCAACAAGGGCTGCCATTGAGGAAGGTATCGTACCTGGTGGTGGCGTGGCGTATGTACGAGCTTTGCAGGCGGTACGTGCTGGTGCGAATCCATTCGATATTCAGAATGACGATCAGCTACAAGGAACGGAGATTCTATTCCGGTCAATTATGGAGCCAATCAAGTGCGTAGCGGAGAATGTGGGTGTAAGTGGTGAGGTGGTATTGAATAATGTAACGACAAGTAAGTACGATCCTCAATCCTACGGCTTCAACGCCAAAACGCACAAGTACGAAGACTTGCTTGCCGCTGGCGTAATTGATCCTGCCAAGGTAACCCGACTTGCACTGGAGAATGCTGCCTCCGTATCGGGCATGCTACTGACAACGAAATCAATTATAACCTATTTACCCCAAAAGTAATGAACTACCAACCCTTAGATGACCGGATACTAATCAAGCCGGATGCACAGGAAGATACCGTGAAAGGCTTCTTTGTGCCCGATGAAAACAAGCTCAAGAAGTTGAGCGGAATCGTTGTAGCTGTGGGCACTGGCGTACCGCTGCATAACCTGAAGATCAACATTACCACAGATAGTAATGCGGAGGCGCTTTCGATCCTAAAAGGCATCATGGACGAAATTCGTAATGGTCGCCCCTTGAAAGTAAAAGTAGGCGACCGTGTTTTATACGGTCAATTCGCGGGCACCCGGATACCACTGGACGGGCAGGATTACCTCATGCTTCGGGAGTCGGATGTATTTATGAAGGAAATCGATTAACTTAGTATGGTGAAGCCTATAAAATTCGAAGACTGGTCTCAGCGCTTTGCCAGGCATCGCGCTCAGAAAGCCGTTCAAAAACTGAACGAAAAGGAAACAGCGTTAATTTTTCCGATTCTGAATATCCTAACGGGGTTATTATTACTATACGTTTTAAGTAGACTACTCTTCTCATGAATGAACTTGAGCCGCTAAACCCTGAGCCGATTAAGCAGGAAATTAAAACTCCTGTAAAGACGGAATTGAAGAAACTGGCTTCACGGCCGCTTTCCAAAGGCATGATTCAATGGGAATTCAACTTGGATACCCATGTAGGCACTCCGGTGCAATACAAGTACACTGAGACCGTCCAGACAGAACTAGGCGTCCAACTCCGGCACCATATCGAATACCGGAAAGATCGCTACTACTGTACGGCTATAAACCTAAAAAACGCCATCCGGAAATATACCAGATGGCGGGTTATTAATGAGAAGGTAAGGGCTATGATGGCATTCTCTCAGAAGCCCACTGCTGAATAACCTTCGGCAGCGGCTTGTGAATCGGAATCAAATCCTCCTCACTGAAGTAATCCATCGGCTCGAATACTTCATGCCGGTCTAATTTTTGATCGTAGCCAGCCATCTCGAAGACGTTTACCTGCATATTGATAATCTTCGACTTCATGACTTCACGCTTACGAACAAAGCCTAAATGGAAGATTTCAATCTTATCCAGGTAGTCAATATACACCTCATTGCAGCCTAGCGATTCAGCGTCACCGACTGCATGTGCTCCTTTCTTACATAGCCGAACAATCTCCGTACTGCAGGGCTTCCGACCTTGCTCTACATTAAGAATATGATATGGATCCTTCCAAAGGTTATATCTACGGCACATATAGCCGGGTAAATCATCTTCCATGGCCTTACGAATCCAGGGGAAACTATCTTCTGAGACGATCTCATCTGCCTGCAAACTAAACACGTAATCCGTATCAAGCATGTCAAGTGCAATATTGGTGAAGTAACTCAGCTTCTCGCGGCCGTGTCGCTGCTCCCATTCATCTACGCGCATGAATTTGCACTGCCGGTCAAATAGATGCATCAACGTATCAACCGTTCCGTCCGTTGACCCTGCATCCACTACGATTACTCTATCACAGAAGTCTTTCAGGTTTTGAATAGCCTCCGCAATACAGTAATCGTATTGAAGTGCATTGTGGTAGAAAATTGCCCCGCCTAGTGTCTTCATAAAATAACTTCCCAATCTTCGGATAACATGTCGGTCTGAGATGCAAGCCAGCCGTTTACGATACTCTTGTCTGCCGCAAACATGGAGATGTAGCCGGTAAACTTAAAAGTGGGAGACGCAATATCGTAAGTTGATGTTACGATTAATTCCTTGGCGTTATCCGGCACAGAAACAATCTTTTTGAAAGTCTCTATGTCGCACACAAACTCAGGCCGGATAAAAAGGAACATGCCCTTTCCGTTCCAACCTGTTCTTCTTACCATCTTGCCCTCCTTGAGAGCTTCGATCGCTTGTCCAAAATTCATAGTTATTGGGTTTAGTTTTTCTTCAATAAAGCCACGTAGAATCCCCGCCACCAGCTCTCGTTGTCGTATTCGTAGCTAGTTACCAACTCACGCTCGTACAACTTCTGATATCCGGCCTCCTCGATACCATCTTGAGTGCCGGTGCGAACCGCTTCCAGCATGTAATCGTCCACCACGTAGATAAACTCATCTTCCATAACATCCTTGAAGTGAGTCAATGCCCTGCGTTGACTTGCGTAGCTATGATCTCCATCAAAATAGTACAGATCAATTTTGTTCTCGATCTGCTCAGGACTTACTGCAAAACTATCCGACTTGATCATCTTGAACGTAGTGCCTGGATGCAAGAACTTATTGGCGTTCTCAAGGAATATAGGTTCTGCCGGATCGACCTTGTTCGTTAAATCTGATTCAAAGGAATCTACAGCCGTAGCGGTGAGTAATTGATTCTGGAATACAGTCGAACAGAAACTTCCGCCTTTGTGGACACCATGCTCCAGATAATGTGAAGCCAGTCCGCCCAGGTTATTAAGCAGGTGACGAATCTGCAAACTGCCCAGCATAGGGACGCGCATAGCTTCATCAGTAAGTTTCGATTTACGGGCAATAGCCCGTTCGATGGCGAGGTCAATTAATTCGGGAGTCATAGTATAGTTTTTAAGGTTTCGTAAGCGTTATCATTTCCTTTCCATGCGTACCAAGCGCCAACCTCTAAGGTAGGGTGCCAGTCTGGAAATATCAAGGTGTTCCAATCCGGTAGTTCTTCCGGATACCAGCCACATTTATGGCTATCGGGATGGGCGTCTCGTTTAATCTGAGTTTCTCCAAGGGGAGTAAAAATAACAGGCAAAGCGGATATTTTTTGCATTAGGTCTAGCAATTGCCACCCGTCCTCATGAGACAGATGTTCGATGCCGTCTAAACAGAAAGCCACATCGAACTTCTTATCTGGACTGTATTTCAGTACATCGGTAAGTATAAAGTGTTTTTTCTCTTCAGGGAAGTCAAAGCCCCGGTCCTGAATATCGATGTAAGTTGATTCTTTGAACCCTATGCGCGGAGTGTATGGAGCGCTGTAACACATCAAATCCACCATTGTTTTATCCGACACATCGCCACAGATAGCCTTCAGGATAGCCAGGTGCAAGTCTCCGTTGCCGTGAACGTTAGGGATTGTCATAACTTATGCGCAATTCGGGTTATCAATTCTTGAGTATCATACACGCAACATGGCGGAATTTCAGCATCAACTTCACAGACGCTTCCGGTGGTGCCTACCTTTTCATGCCAGCAAAATTGCTTTTTTATCGGACAATCTGAAAATAAAGGAGTGATGCCAGTCATATCAGGGTGAATATACCAAGGCGAAACGGATCCAAAAAGAATCACGGACTTAATTCCAAGCGCCACAGCTACGTGTGACGGGCCTGAATCTACCCCGATGAACATTTCCGCTCCGGCTAATACCCACATCAACATAGTTTCTGTAACGCAATTGAATTCGATGCCCGCCTTGTCGTGCTCGTTTTTACCCACCTGAATGACCAGGTAGCCACGACTTATCAGGTAACTTCTTACCGTATCCCAATCAATTTCAAACTGATTCCGGTGTGCTGTTTCGCGCTTGTCGATGTGGATGACTACATATTTTTGCTTAAAGAGCCGGGTTTCCTTACTTAACTTATAAGTTAATTTTGGTGCTCTGAGTTTGTAATCAGTGATACCAGCAACTTCAAAATAAGACTTCAAATGTAACTGACGTGGTTTCCATTCATATCCCATGTCGAGGTTAATTACCCGATGCCGTACCGACTTGTCAAATCTCTCGTAACTGATTACCGGGAAATGATGCATGGCAAACACGTTAAAAAAAGATGGCGTTGTCTGCAATACGACCGGATGCCCTAGCTTGTGGAAATATTCTAAGATTGGCTCGGTTTGAATTACATCGCCTAGAGCTCCGGTGCGCTTGATTACAATATGCTCTTTGAAGGGTAAGTGAAAGAAGGAGTGAAAGCCGAAAGTTTCTTGTCTTGGACGGTTTAATTCAAAGGAAAATTTATGGGCAAGTTCTTCGGGGGCAAATTTGATGTTGTATGTTCCTTCCAGGTATTCCCGGTAGGTCCGACAAATCGCATCATCCTCTAGCGACATTGGAACGATAAAATGATCCTCAATTAATACCTTATGGAGATAAGTTGACCGTAAACTGAATCCTCCATTGCCCACATTCTTCCCGTCTCCATAAATCCAGGGAGCTCCGATGTAGTCGTATTTGAGAAATTCATCATCCCACACGCTATCATCTAAAACGTATCCGTCCCATTGAATAACGAGCATGAAATCAGTCTGGATATGTTTCCCAAGCTCCTTCATCATGAACTTAGAATAATCCTTCTTACTATACAGGTGCTTGATATTAATTACATCAAAGTCATCATTGGCCACGCAAGCGATGTCTGTAAAGAATATTGTCTTAGCCGGTTTGATCTTCTCCAGCGACTTATTGATCGCATTGATAGCCGGACCGTAGTTAACAGTATCGACACAAACGAGGGTGACGGTGGGGAGATTAAGCATTGGGAGTAAGTTCGTTTCCGGTTAAAGCAAAATACAGATTTTGGAGTTGGTGGACGTATTTCAAGTCCAGCATTTCCGTGTGTGAACTATTGACACCTGTTAAGTATTCATATTGGATAAACTCATCAGTAGTTGTATAGCCCACCTGAATAAGTCCCTTGAACCAATAGCCTTCTGATAAATCCTCAAACCCAAACTTAACCAGCCATTCTTCGGTGAGGGGTATTGGTTGAATGTTAGCTACGTCATAGGAGCCCGCAGGAAGTGTTGCTGTTTTCCTTAATTCAACTCGTGGATTTATTCCACCATCGATCACCCCGAAAACAATCATCTCTCCTGAGTAGTCATCCCAAACAAAATTTCCAATTCTTAATTCGTTTGCTTTCATAAGTCTAAAGCATTAAAGTAATATTCGATAGCGCTCTGAAAATAGGCATCATACGCTTTTTCACCGCTCGGAATAACATTCGGCAGGTACGAGCAAGTTTCCAGGATACGCGGCACCTTCATCGCTTCAGCAAGCGCAAAGCATAACGACTGATTGCCGATAAAGAATTTGCAGGAACGGATAGCAATAGCTAATTGGAGAATGTTACGAGTTCCGCAATAAAGCAAATCAGGTAATTCATTCTCAGCCATAAACGCTTCGTACTCATCTAAGTGACCAACAAAAGCAACTTTGTGACCTTTCAGAAATCGGTAGTTAATCGAATCATTCCTTGATCTAAGTGTCCGGTTTACCACTATTGTATCCTGCAATGAATCATCAGGAGCTACATCAATCCACGGTACACTAAGATCACATGCCATATCCGGGTAGCAATACCACGGCCAACGGTGAATATTTCCGTAGGGAATGTTGGTTGGGGTAAGGTAGATTTTATCTAGGTCTACTACATTATAAAAGTGCTTGTTGTGGAACTGAATCATCTCCAACGGTGAGCGCATGATCTTGAAGAAATCGCACCATAGTTTATAGGTATCTGGCGCAAATTCTTCCCATGACCATACCTGAGCGATGTAGTATTGACTGAGCAAAAGAGGCTTCAAGGATTCGAAGGTTTCTTTACTGATAGTAGCGGGGGATTTTCGGGTTAGAGCCCCTACGGATTGCCAGTTGATATCAAGGCCAAGTATGATGATTGCCTTCTTGTTGTCCCTCTGGCAAACATGCTTTATTCCAGGGAGAAAATTGATCAAGTCACCTGGCAATTGAGAAAACTTAAAGGTGTAGTAATTGGTCACAAATTTTTCCTTAAATTTGGTTCACTTTAAAAAACTAAAATCATGGCAAATCAAATTAACCTGCATTTGTATCGTGTTGAACAATTAGCTAGCGGATCATACGGCTTAAATGGCGTATTCGCGAGAGCCATAAAATCCAGTGATGTAAAGGAGGTTACTCCGGTTAACACGTTGGACGCTGGCGCTATCAGTCTTACAGGGCTTGGCATGTTGTACGGACGCGTTGTAGAATCTCAACCTGGTTTAGATCAGGAGTTCTACGTGATGCAGACTGTTGCTCAGGTAAATACTCTTCTGAACGCTTAATAAAGCGTTTCAGTCTTGAAGATAATATCCCGGTTGTGGGGACAGCCGGGATAGTTTTGTTTGTCATAATTGTTGGGGTTAGGGCCCGCTGGTTAAAAGCCGGTGGGCTTCTTTTTTGTCAGTACAATGATAAAACAAATATTCGTAATAAAAAAGCACTAATATATTCGTTTTTATTTCTTAGGTTTGGGGTATGGAAAATGTTGTAACTGGTAAACTTGGAGATTTAGATGTTAAGGTGTGGCTCACTGGATCAATTGATCTGGACACCAAAGAACAATTCGTAGATGTTCAGGTTTGGATTCAGAATCCAGACGGAACCGACTGCCATGAGGGGTTTCCTTTAGTCTGGAGAAAACCAATATCACATCCGCAACCTAATACATAATG
>Ga0209175_10000105_pt1 | contig 57247 bp, 110 predicted proteins | sample JI91814C2DNA_FD_187506 | JGI IMG/M metagenome (GOLD analysis project Ga0209175, IMG submission 187506) | Wastewater effluent complex algal communities from Wisconsin, to seasonally profile nutrient transformation and Carbon sequestration -... | ecosystem: Engineered > WWTP > Effluent > Algae...
ATTGGGTGTTCCGTTCTTCGATGTTGTTGATGCGGGTGATGCACCAGTTCAGGTAGGAGTGGACGCATTTGAGGTCGTGGCGGTCGTCCGGGTCGCCGGGGTTGAGTTCCCGGAGGTCGGCGACCATCACGCGGACGTCGTCGAGGGCGGCGCCGATAGCCGCGACACGATCCATCACGCCGACCACCCCAACCTGTGACGCTCACCAGGCGACAAACCACCCCAAACCCCAAAGCGCTCACCATTGGTAACGGCGTATTCGAGGCACTCCTGACGTACCTCGCACAACCCACACACCCGCTTAGCGGCAATGGTTTTGCGTGTCTCCCCTGGGCATGGGAAGAAGTCATCCGGGCCGACCTCACGGCACAACGCCTGCTCAATCCACGGCTCCCGATGCACAAACAACTGGGCCAACTCACCGATGATGCTCATGCCGACCTCCTCGATTCGCGTTGCCGGCGGGCCACACGCTCCCCCTCCAGGCAGGCTGGGCAGGGGTCTCCCCCGGCGCGACGTTCCCTCCTGGCCCTCGCTTCGGTGCCGTGTGGTGGTGGGATGGACACTTTGACGGGTTTGTTGCGGTTGGTGCCGGCCCAGACGCCGTGGCTGACTTGCATGGTTTCGGCGTAGTCGCGGCAGGCTGTGCGGACGGGGCATTCGGCGCAGATTTGTTGTGCTGCTTCGAAGGTGCCGCGCCTTCTGGCGTCTGCGGGGAACCAGAGGTCGGGGTTGGGGTGCCCGTAGCACAGCCCTTGGGTTTTCCATGTGGTGTTGTTCATGCTGCTACCGGCCTCGGGCTGATGGTGGATTCGTATGCGTGTCCGCTCATGGGGCATACGTCGCGGCCGATGGAGTCCCAGTGGGCGTAGACGTTTCCGGTTCGGGTGGGGAGGACGGTTTGCCTGCATACGGGGCACAACCGCCTGCCTCCTACGCGCCTCATTGGTGGTCTCCGAGGTCCGTGGCGATACCCGAGTAGTCGTTGCCGTTGAGGTGGTAGACGGGTGGTCTCGCGTGTTCGTAGAGCTGGGCGATGACGGTGACCCATTGGAGGGCGTCTTGTCGGGTGCAGACGACGGGGTGACAGCGGTGGTACTCGGTGAGCAGTTTGTCGGTCAGGTAGAGCCGCCAGGTTCCTACGCCGTTGGGTTGGTATGCCCCTGCGATGACGTGTTGGTTGCTGTCGAGGGCTGCGAGTGACGTCGCGTCAGAAACAATGTTCATCGGAGCACCAGCCCTGTTGTGGCGGGCTGGTCGCCGTACACCGCGACGTACCTGCGTAAGAGTGGTACGTGGTAGGGGCAGAACAGCATCACAGCTTCAGCGACGACAGCCCCGGAGTCGTAGGCTGTGAACCCGGAATCGTCCATGACTCCGGCGACGACACCGGAAACACCGTCGACGGTCGGGTAGTCGTCGAGGACGTCGCAGACGACCGTCCCGGCATCAGCGGCGTAGTTCTCGACCGGTGTGGCTTGCGCCGACCCCGCCTGGACCATGACAGCGGTGGCGGGGAACATGAACACCCCGACCAGCCACGCGCACGGAACCAACTTCTCCCGCACCCAAAACCTGAGCCTGTCCCACGCGCGTCCGGTGCGGGTGCGGGGCCTCCTGTACTGCTTCATCAGCCTCAGCGGGTGGGCGCTCACCTCGGGACCTCGATGCCTTCAGCGGCCAGCAGCAGGGCCAGGAATGGGCTGCTGGCGATGATGGGGTTGCGCATGTCTTGGCGTATCTGTTCGGCCACCAGGTGGCGGCTATCCTGTGTGTGCATCTCGGGTGTTTCCTTTCATTGGGTTTCTTCTCGGGGTGTCGCGGTCCCGGAGCCCACAACTCCGGGACCGCCCTAACGTCTATGGGGTGCGGGCCATCTTGCGGACCGCTTCCCAGAACTCGGCACTCTCATTGCGCGGCGGGTTCTGGTCGTACGGCGGGCATTCAGATCCCCGCGTGTGGAGTCGGTCGTAGCCGCCCCAGTTCGTGTGACGGCAGTGCGGGTGTCGGCACCACTTGTCCGGCTCGTCATGGTGTCGGTTATCCCCGCTCATGCTGTGCCTCCTAGTTGTTCCTGTACTCGTGTGGTGGCGTTCTTCATGTCGGCCAACACCTGGAAGCGGTGCCGGGCGTGGGCCTGCTTAGTCGGCCCGGACCAGTCGCAGCCCTCGCAAAACCACTCCACGCCGCCGGCCCGCATCGCCGCGTATCCGACTGCGCCCTTGTGGTAGTTCCAGGCGGCCTCGAGGTGGTCGACGGTGGTGGTGTTGTCGGCGGCGGGAGTGGTCACCGCCGCCGAACGACCACACCCACACGACGAACCTTCTGCGGGGCATTCACCGGACAGTCCGTGCGCCAAAGGTTCAGGGAGGAAATGCTTGTACGTCTCCGCCGCGAACCGCTCAGACATAGCGATGGTGTCTTGTAGCCATTCCGGTGAGCCGAGGTCGCCGGGTTCGAGGTGGTCCCTGCCGGCTTCCATGTCGGCCAGCGCATCAGCCCGCCTATAGCAGTCCGCGCCACGTCCCTCCACACGATCCGACACAGCCGCGAGAAGGTGAATCAACGACCAATCCACCGCCCTGCCAACAGCACCCAACACACTCCTGGCGATCACGATGTCTCCCCGCCTTCGTTGTCGTGTTGTGTGTCTTTGTCAGCGGAAACCCAATCCGCCCAACCCGAATCACCCCAACCACCAGTCACCGTTCATCCCCCAACGCGAGTTCGGCTTCCGCTTCCACGGCTTCCTGCTTTATGAACCGGTTGTGGTCCAGGGCGGCCAGATCATCCTCCAACACGCGGATACGCCGCTCAGCGAACAACGACACCCACACCGCCCCAACAACAAACCCCACACAAAGGCCAGCCCACACAAGACCAACCGCCATTAGCACGCTCATTCGTCCGCCTCCCACAACGGGTTCCAAAGAAGCAACGCCGGCAACGGAATGTCATCCGACGAAAACTGGTACCGCTCAGCCGGGTAAAACCAAGCACCAGGCCGCTTATCGCACTGCACCGCATCACCCTCGGCGTCACGGATGATCGAACCCACCGGCAACGAATCCAACACCGCATCGTCAGTGATCGTTGGGAGCCGAGGAACCACCGCAGTCATCCACCCGCCTAACCGCCGCGTCATAATCCCGGCCCACAAGCACCCGGACCGGGAACAACACCACTCCGTTGAATGGGTTCATCGCACCCCACCTCCCAGCCGTGCCACTTCGGATTCCAGCGCGCGCACCCGGCCGAGAAGCTGGTTGCGTTCGGTGAACAGTTCGTCTCGGTGTGCTGCTACTTCGCCGACGTCGGTTGTGTTGCAGCGCCTCCAGTTCGTCACGGAGCGCACTGTTTTCGGCGGTCAACCGGTCAATCTCGGCGGCGGCAGATGCGATGGTGGTCATGCTCGCACCCCATAGCTGTCCTCACGCATAGCCACGTCAAACAACACCGCCAGGACAACCACCACCAACAACGAAACCCGCAACACACCCTCAGAACTCACGAGGACACCTCCGGCAACACGGCCTCAACAGCACCGATCAACACCCGCCACTGCTCACACGTGAACCGCAACGACATATCGCCCACGTGCACAATCACTTGCTCGGGCACCGTGAACTCAGTGCCAGAGACCGGCAGCACATCCGTCCGGGCTGGGGAGTACTCAACCCGCAACCGCTGATCCTCTTCGGCGACGTGCTCCACCGTCACCCTGGAATGGATCCCACCCGCCGGCAACATCACATCCGTGCTCATCATCGCCACCGGATCGGGGCTGTCACACCATCACCCGCAGCCCGCTTCTGCACCGGCGCCTTGTATCCCGGGATCCGGAACCGGATCGCCGGCTCAGTACCGTCAGCCGCACCCGTCTTCCCTGACCGCGGACCCGAATTGCCGCTAGCCGGGGCCAGGCTCCCCCCGTCACGCTGAGCACACCACGACGCAGGATCAGGCGCATCACACGGAAACGCCTGAGCAGACGGAGCCAGGACGACCGACGACGCGAACAGAGTGGCAACAAACAATTTCTTCATCACAGATTCCTTCGGTTTAGTTTGGGCACCAGCCGGTTTCGGCCAGCACTGAATCCTCGGGCGAGGCTTCGAGTGATACGTCATGACGCGAGCCTCCGCCTGGACGTACGGGTCATGGACGACGCCGAGGGAACAGTCGGCACCGAAACACGCTGCGGACGAAGCAACTCGATAGCTACCGCGACATCTTCCTCAGTCGCACGCCACTTCCGACCCACCTTGAACCCCGGCAACTGCGGCTCAGACTCACCACGCAAATGCCGGTGCAACCACTCCACATCCGACTTCGTAGCCGAACCACGTAACGCCTCCGCATACTCGACATCGGAAATCGTGCGGGTCATCGTGGACCTCCTGAGTTGTGTCGAGCTTGACCGGTTCCTCGATGACTACTGCCGGCGTAATTACCGGGCATCATCAATCTCTCGATCTCGCGAACTTCACGGCGGTGCTCGGCAGCGATGCCCTCAAATCGGTTGAAGGCATTACGGTGCAGTCGAATCTGCTCCCGGCGGTCACGCGCGAGTGCTGCATCCGCTTTCCGCCTGGCTGTCTCAGCGTTCCTCCGAGCGATAGCGTCTTTCTGCTTGCGCTCAAGGTCCGCCCTTGCCTCCGCTACACGCGCATTCTTAGCGGCGTCCTTGATCCGTTCGATGTACTCGGAAAGTCGTGCTTCCTCGGCCGCTCGGTTCTCTGCCACCGCCGCCGCTTCAGCCTGCCGCCGCTCCAGATCCTCGGCCTGCTTGCGAGCACGTTCAGCCCGCTGTTCCGCCGCTGCTAAAGCTCTCTGCGCCTTGGCATACCGCTTCGTCAGGCGCTCCATCGACAGGTCGACCTCGGCTTGATACTCGGCAGTGACCGGATCAGAAGTCATCGATAGGGTCGGCACCCGATGCCTGGACTGCTTAGGCTTCTTGCTCATCTTCAACTTCTCGCCGGTATCCACCGCGCATCAGTTCCTGCGACTTGGCGTCCCCAAGTGCAGCGGACATCGCTAACCTTGCGACTTTGTCGTCACCGCCGCCGTTGTCGTCGATACGACTGTTGCGCTTGATGTTCTTCAGCGCATGTCGGCGGGCCATACGATTGGACTTAGTCACCTTGTCATCGACTTCGGGACGCTCATCTAGGCGACTGTTGACGAAATCGTTCACCTCGTTCTCAGGCAGGAGCATTGGAACGATGTCGGTGACGAAGAATCGCGGCAGATGCCCGTCCTTGTTCGGGCCGATGAAGTAATCCCACATCCGGCCAGTGATCTGACGACCACGGCTGTGCCAGTTGGACTCTGCCGAAGCGATCCGCGCGGCAGAGGAGGACTCGATGTCGGCGATCAATCGAGCCGAGAGTTCTTCAGCGCGGCGAGTAACAGCACTGGCATTCGCGGTGAGGGCTTGATGCAACTCCCCCTTGACACTGGCGAGTTCTCGCTTCAGCGCTTCGCATTCCGCGACTTTCTCCCGGAGAAGTTCGTTGTCAGTTTGCACCAGGCGGTTTGCGGCGCGGGCCGCGTACTTTCCCTTAGCCATGGCGCACCCGCCGCATCACATTGTTGACCGCGGACTCTCCAGTCGGATCTGCATAAGCGATGCAGCGAGCGATGTCAGGATTGGCCAGCGCCGAAACCTTCTGCGCTTCAGACATCTGCACCGCATTCGCCAGGTACAGGAAGAACGCATGACCGCCGGCATTGGGCATCGTCCGGTTGAACTGGACGACCAGACGAACAATCTTGTTGGTGCTGAACGCGATCCCACAGTTGTCGAGGATCAACCGTGCAGCATTGACCAGATTGTTGGTCGAAGGCGACGTACTTCCGCCTATACGGGCACCGGCACTCAGGCCGGGTGGCGCTGTCACGATGCCTCGCCAACAACAAAGCGGATGGGCTCACTGCCGCCCATAAGCTCGTGGAGCTTGCCGATCCCCTTGGCGGTCACGCGGATCGTGGGCGCGGGGAGTTCGTATGCGCCGGTCTTGGAGTTCAGGAACGGCTTGGCAGGCTTTTCCACCAGTCGGCCGGTATCCACCGCGGTTTGGTATGCCTCCCAGCCACCACGCGGGTTGCGGGAACGGAAGATCCACTTCTGTTCAGCCATGAAGTCGAACAGTCGGTCACGCCCGGTGGTGATCGCCGGATCACGTGACAGGATCTTCGCCGCCTCTGCGACAGAGAAGTCACCGCGAGCGTCGGCCAGCAGTTGCCAAGAACGGGCGGGCGCGGTGAGTTCTGCGACCTGAGACGTCAGCACCTTCACCTTGTTGTCCAGGATGTGCAGCGCCCGGTGAACGATCTGGTCCTCGGTCAACTCAGGGGCGGCCGAGTATGAACCCGTGTCTCGAATGGAGGGCCACACAGTGTGGGTGAGCCAGTGGCGGAAGCGTCGAGCTTCGGGCTTTCGGGACTCCAGGATCAGGTCCGTAGCGCCATTTTCGCTGATTAGCGTGACCGACTGGACCTGCGGGGCGAATCCATTCCAGATACCGTCGCTGCAACCGACGGTATCTGACCTGCTAATTGTAAGGCGGTCTTCGGAGTCGAGACGAGACAACGCATCTCGCGAGTTCTTGATATCGAGGGCAGCGCACACGTCGGCGCCGACAGCAAGCTTCCGGCCATCAATCGTGAAGACTCGGACCTTTGTCTGCTCGAACCGGAACGACTCGTAGTGCTCAACGGCGGCGCTCATTTGGCACCAGCCGAGGGCATTCCAAAGGCGGCTTCGGCCATGCGGCGGATGTCAGCCTTGGTTGTGCCAGCCGGCCAGAAGAATGAGACGCCACTTTCCTCGCGCGCCCTAGCTTCGCTCTCCCGAATCTCACTGGTGGCCCGGTTCATCGGCAACCCACCTGCCACCGCCACGGCTTCGTCGTAACCGACACGCAGATATTCGCGCCGATTGTCAGCACCGCCCAAGGCGATGAGGCGGCGCTCATTGGCGCGGGCCTCAACGTGTGGATGGGTGACGAATGTGCGGCCGACGGGCGTTCCATGGTCCCGTGCGTGCTTTTTTAGGGTTGCGAATCGGCGCTGGGGGTTCTTTGAGATGCCCACCTTGACGCCGAACCCGCAAAGCTCCAGGACGTAAAGATGGAACTCCTCTTTAGTAAGCTGTAGTTCTGACATTGAGACTCCATTTCTCTGTTGTCGGTGGCCCCGTCCTGTTCCAGCAGGCGGGGCCTTTTGTTATGCGGCTGGGTTTTCGTCGTCGGGGACGACGTTGAACAGATCCGTGAAGCAGTCCGCTCCGAACGCTTCGACGCAGCCGGCGATGAAGCGCGGTCCGGGTGCGCTCTTGCCTGTCAGGACTCGGGACACCGTGGTCGCGTCGACCTTGATGCGCGTAGCGAGCTGGTGGTCGTGCTCGATGCCCGCGAGGCGTCGGATTTTTGCGAGGCCCTGCTTGTTGAGCTGGAGAGTGGCCAACACCATTCACCTCCTCTGGTAGATGCTCTGGCCTGCAGTCTTGCGGGCACGCGAGCGACGCTACAGGAGCGATAGCGTTACCGCAATTAAGGAACATCACGGTTTGGTAGCGGTGACATAGCCGTTCGCGGCGGCAGCATGGGTGCACGAGTACTCGTTGGCGCCCGCCACACCCACACTCGAAACAAACAAACCGGCGACCAGCACCGAAACGGCAGCGAACTTCATGCAGGCCAGGATAATCCCGCGCAGGCAGACTCAACGCCGGATCGCCGCTAACCAAGCATGGCCGCCATGACCGCCGCGTTTTCCCGTCCGCTGGTCCGGTCCAGATGTGAATAGCGATCCAGCGTCGTCTGCGCCGACTCATGCCCCAACTGCGCCTGCACCGCATTCACAGGACGACCCGCGGCGATCAACCACGACGCGCACGTGTGCCTCAAATCGTGAATCCGAGGGTCTTTCCGCAGACCCGCGGCCTGCGCGCGCTGAACGGCCGGCCGCCACACATTCGGATGAAAGTTGTGGATCCGCACCGGACCAGGATCGGCCCGCACCAACCCATCGGAGAACTGCCCCTTGCCGCGACCCGAGTTCGTGAACACCCACTCCCCCGACAGATCCAACGCCTGAAGCACCGTCGCGGGCATGTTGATGGTTCGCACGCTCTTCTTCGTCTTCGGCGGACCCAACTCGTAGCCGCCCTCCACCTTCTTCCACGCGCGGTGGACACGGACTTGAGCGGTGGCGATGTCGATGTCGGCTGGTTGCAGGGCGGTGGCTTCCGACCACCTGCACCCCGAGGTGACGAGGAACTGCACCAGTGGTCGCCAGTGGTCACCGAACTCGGACAGGAGTAGGGCGAACTCGTCGCGTTCAAGGAACACCATCTCGCGGCGATCCCAGCGCGGGTTACGCACACCCTCACACGGGTTGGACGGGATCAAACCGGCCTTCACTGCGCCTTTGAGTGCCCCGGAGACGAAGTCACGTTTGTTCTTGACGGTCTTGGCGCCGCCGGGCATGGCGTTCACCCAGGCGGCGATGTCATCCCGCGTGAGTGCTGTCAGCGGGATGGTGCCGATGGGGTGCAGGTCGTTGCGGACGTAGGCGCGGTACCGCTTCGTGGTGGCTTCCTCGACGCCTGTGAGGTGGTCGATGTGCTTGGCGAGGTAGTCGGCCACGGTCTGCTGGTTGCGGGGCGTCTGGACGATCTTGAGGACTTCGCGTGCCCGCTCGGGGCCGAGCTGGTCGACGAGGGTTTTGCAGTGGTCGGCGTCGGCTTTGTCGTCGTAGCTGATGGATGCTTGTCTGGTTTTGCCGGTTTGGTGGTCGAGTTCGCGCCAGCACACCGACCAGTAGGGTTTGCCGTTCTTGTACCAGCGGTCTTTGATCCAGGCCATCAGCGCGTTCTGCTGCTGACGTAATCCCCACCGTATGAGTCCATGTGACCAGCGTAAACCAGTCTGTGTGCTGACCGGTGTGCTGACGCGCTGTAAATCGCGTCATATTCGCAGGTAAACCCGTGGAGCTAAGGGGATTCGAACAGCATCGCAACCAAGCTGACCTGCGGATTCACCGCCAACCAACCCTCACTCACTGCGTGGCGACCAGCAGTAACGGAGCAGGCTTGCTGACGGCGTCAGCAGATCAACAGCCACCGTCTGCGGCACCTACTACCCTCCACTTCATGGGGGATGCGGAGGAGGCGGCGGCTACACCCACTCTTGCGTGATGTGTGTCCCGGCCCCGTCGGTCACTTCGACCACGTCGACCCCCGCGATGGGTTGGAAGCGCATGTTGGCGGCAATGGCTTTAGCGATCCGGTCGGCCTGCTCGGCGTCGGTGATGCGGTCGACTTGGAGGGCGACGGTCAACGTGCCGCCGGAGAAGGTGACGTCGGCGACGTAGGGCAGCCAGGACGGTTGAAGGTCTTCGATCTGCTGGCGGGCCTTCTGGGCGGTGTCGTCTACGGCGGGCGTAGGCGCGACGTAGGACCAGCTGGTCGTCGTCTCGGCTGTGGGTGCTTCGGTTTGTGGTGCACAGCCGGCGAGGATGAAGGGGGCGACGAGTAGGGGTTGCCATTTCATGGTGGCAACGTTAGCCAGATCGGCGCGTCGGGGTCAGCGTTCGTCTGGTCCGGTGCGTATGCGGCAGTCGGGTCCGAGCGGAGGCCCGTCTGTGGAGTTGGGATGAAAGAAGCGGGGACCGGATTTACGGTGCCACCTACGTCGGACACTCGGCGGTCACCCGCCCCACCGGAGAACGGACCTTACGGCTTCCCGTCCCCGCTCCACCATCATACTGCTCATGGCCCTACTCCGTCTCCACCCCAAGTGTCCCAACGACCGTCGTGGTTGGCTCTGATTCGCGGGTCGTCCTGGTCATCCGACCAGCTCTAGCAGCCGGTCGAGCAGTTCGTCAGCGTTCTGATTCCATCGCGCAGCACGGCTAGAATCACCAGCGGCGGAGGCACGATTGGCAATTCCCCGCGCGACTTTCACACGCCCCTCGATCTGACTGCGCTGAAGTTCCACGTCGGTGTAAGTCGGCGCTCCTGCCCCGTTATCGCTCACGTCAATCGTTTCCTCATCGTCAGGAGCGCGTTGAATGGGTTGTTAAGCCGCCGGGTGGCGCAGGGCTCGCAAAGGTGTTTCCACACTCCGTTTAAGGTCTGCTGTTCCCAATTCGACGGTTTCCGGTTTTTGAAACACCAAGTGCACTTTGGGTGATCGTTCCTCACGATGCCCTCTCCTCGACCACGCTGTGACAATCACGGCACCGCACGTGTTCTACGCCTGTCAACCTGCTGACGTCCCTGTAGGTCTTTCCGGTGTGGGGGCAGCCGATGTAGTCGTCCCATTCCTCGTCAGTCGCGTTGAGTAAGCGGGCAAAGTCGTTCATCGGCAGCACTCTCCAGTCCCACACCCCGCCGCGTTGTACCGACCGCAACCTGCCCACCTGATCCTTGACCACCCCACACAGAGCGCTGCCGTCCGCGTGTGTCCACTTCAAGTCGAACACGTGCGCGGGATCACCGCACTTAGAGCAAACCCCGGTAGCCCTCGGTATCGCGTCCATCACTTCCCCTTCTTAGCTGCTTTGACGTACCGCTCTAAGGACCGGCGCAGCACGTCCGAGAGTGTTTCGCCCTTGTCCGCTGCGGCCTCTTGCGCTGCCGCCCACAACTCGTCCGAGACACGGATGGTGCGGTGTGGTGTGCGGGGCTGGTTAGGCATGGCTCGGAGTGTAGGTGTCATGACACCTCCCTCGGCATCCACGACAGGAACAGGGGCAGGTCTGGTGATGTAGTCGATGTATTCTTTCGCTAGATGGGCTTCGTCATCGGTAAGTTCGTGACCGTTTAGGCGTGGTGTGCAGATACACCCCCAGGCTCGGCCGCAAACGCTGCACACCGGATTGCCGCCGGGAGTCATGACACCTCCCAGGCTGGATGCCACAGCAGCAGAGCGGGCAGTTCGGGTTTCATGCGGCGTTCGCCGCCCATCTCACACCATGATCCGTCGTCGTTAGCCTCGAACACGTCACCGTTCGAGTCCTTGACGATCGGGCCTTCGCAACCGTTCGGGTCTGCCCGTAGCGCGTCGAGCTGTTGAGCGGTGGCGATCGCGCACGCCTCGCGCCACCGAGCAATCTCGGCCAGAGTGGGAAAGTCGGCGTTCATTGCGCAACCGATCCCGCATCGGCTGCCCAAAGTTCTCGGTGATGCTGAGCCACAACCTCGGAAGAGGTATGACAGAAGCACGTGCACCGTCCGTCACAGTCACAGCACCAGATGCGATCCACCAACTCCTGCCGCGTCATGACAGTTCACTCTCCGGGTACACAAGACGCGCTGTATCGCAAGGCCAGTCCTGATCGCAGTTGCACAGCGGATCGGGATACATCGCACTGACGCTGCCCTCGCGCGGGTAGTGCAGTTCCCGGATGGGCTTCAGCGCCTCACGAGCGGCATTCACTTCAGACGCAGACGGCAACCGCGGCTTAAGCCCCGTCCCCTCACACGCCCGACTTGCCGCAACAATCGCTGGATCACTCATGCCTACCAGCCTACTCGGTGTATGTACACCTGTCACGCGAAAAATTGCCCCGCCAACCTCGAAAGGCTGACGGGGCAACTTCTCTAACACTCTATGAACCTCTATAAACACGCCCTACCGTGTGATGGCGTAGGCGAGTATCGCCGCGCCCACCACAGTCAACCCCGCCACCCACGAGAACCACACGCACGCAGGGTCAGGCATCCGGTTTCTCGCGATCGGCGTTCTGCTCACGCCACAACATGACGACCATCGTCAGATAAGCCACCGCGCCCAAGCTGTAAATGGCGAACCGGATCTGCTGACGAAACGGGAAATCCGTGTCCCACCACGTCGCCAACACGATCTGCCACAACACGAACGGCAGCACGATCGACTTCGCGAACAACGTCCGCCCGATATGGTTCGCCCGCCAATTCGACCGCAACCCGTACAACAGGATGAAGATCGTCGTCAACGCTGCCACATAGATCAGCGAGACATTCGCCGCCACCCGATAGTCGACAGGAAGCCAGATGTCGGCGACGAACGTGCACCCAAGTAGCGCGATACCGCCGACATAAGCCCAACGCATCAACGACTCCCCATCGCTTGCTGAAACAGTTCCGTAAAGCCGTTCTTCTCGATCTCGTGGCGCAATTTCGCGGTCACCTGCCGCGCCTCCACCGCCAACGCCTTCGCGTTGCGGAGCCGGGCATCAGCGGCCCTGTCGTCTCGTCCCGCGCCCGCTGGACGCTTCCACGGCCACCGCATCAGCGTTCCCCGGTCGCGATCGTTTCGCGCAGCGCGGCAAGGATCTTCGTTGTCGCGTTGTCGGTGGCGTTCTTCTCTGTGATCGCCTCGGACAGGATGCGGATGGCTTCGGCGTCCTTCTCGGATCGTGCGACGACCTCGTTGTGGTAGCGGCCGATGACCAGCCATCCGCGGAGGAGTGCCACGACGAAGAACGCCACGATGAAGATCAGCAATCCGACTGTGGTGAAGTCATCCCAGACCGCTGGCGACCAGTTCGGCATCACGACTGCGTGGGCGACTTGGGCGCGTTGCCCTTCTGGAAGACCAACCACGTGCCACCGACTGTGGTGACGCCGAACGCCAGCCAGTCGCCGGCAGTCTCAGGTAGCGGCTCACCGTTGGTCACCAGGCGGGTGGCGATGTTCGTCGCCAGCAGGGACAGGAACGCGAGGATGGTTTTCCAGTAGTGCTGCCAGTTCATGGTCATGCCTTTCGGTAAGTGAAGTTAGTGCGGTGCTTCGACTTCAGATCGCTACACGTTGAGTACGTGTGCGAGGTGGTCGATGGCGGGGCGTAGGTCGAACTCGCCGTGCTCCCGGAGAGTGATGAGCCCGGAGACACCGGAGATGATGGCCTGGAACAGCGCGAATATCTCCATCGGGTTTCCGAACTTCGTGACCAGCTCACCCAGTTCGGAGACCAGCGAGTTGGCGCCCATCAACTTTCCGCGGCACACCGCCTGATAGACAGCCTCTTTGTAGTCCGCTGCCAGACCTGGTGTCTTGTTGGCGTACAGGTCGCCGTCACGGCTGCACTCCATGACACCCGGCGTCGACACCTTCAAGCAGTAGGGGTCCAGCCCCTCGCTGCCGCGGGGCGGCGGATCGCCGATCCACGGGGCCACGGTGTCCATGGGCCGGCGGGGGTTCCCGAACCGCACCCCACCCCGGTAATGGGAGTAGGGCCAGCGGTCTTTGTTGGGTTCGATGAACTTCTCGTAGAAGTCGCATTCGATGACAGACCCTTGGCTGTGGGATGCCATCGCCCACTCTGTACCAGGCGGGAGGATGCCGGGGTTGTGGATGACTTCGCCGAGGGCGCGTTCACCACTGGTGTTGTTGAACGGGATCTTCTGGTTGTCGTAGCCGACCGGCTGAACCTTGATGCGGCCCTGCTCTTCCAAGACGCGGGCGGTGAAGTAGGAGGGTCCGTCGAACAGTCCGCCGAGGTGCCCGTTGATCGTGAACACGACCTTCTTCGGCAGCACTGGGGGGGATAGTTGGTCGGGCAGGATGCGGAGGTTCTTCTTTGTCGCCCAGTCCAGTTCACTGGTCAACGCCATGCCGGGCATGTCCCGGACGACGCCGCGCAGGATCTGCTGATTGCGGGCGACCTTGAACTGTGCGAGGGCTACACCAAACTCGACGGTATAGACATCAGAGTCGCCTAAGCCTTTGCCGTAGCTGTAGATCCACAGTGCGCGTTTCGCATCAGCGACAGACGGGTGGGTGTCGCCGGGCTGCGAGGGGGGCTTCCATGCCATGTCAGACCGCTTTCAGTTTGAGTGCCGCTTTATAGCGCTGGTTGCGTTCGCGGTCACAGATGCGGCATTGGCGGGTGGTTTTTCCATCGCCCATGTCAGCTACTCGCGTCGACTCGGGTGTGTACTCATGCCCACGAGAGCAGTGCGACCGATTTTTGTAGTGGTGAACGCCATGACGGATCTTGTCGAGGTTATTTTCGAGCGGCGTGTCCCAGCGCAAGTTGCTGACGTGGTTATTGGTGCAGTCGCCGTCGTTATGGCAACCCTGCATACCCTCGGGACATGGTCCGACAAAGGCCTCTAGAACTAGCCGGTGGACCAGTTTGTTACTGCCCGAGCCCGACTTGTAAAGGCGCACAGAGCGGTGCCCATGGGCCTTCACGTTCTGCTTGCAGATGCGCGGCTTGTAGTGACATACCCGACCCGTAGACAGGCGCTTGACCAATCCAAGCGTTCGCACCCTGCCATGACTACTAACTTCGTGGGTCGCCTCGTAGCCGACTACCGGGCGCCATTCCTCATGGGTAGCATTCACTGCTAGCCCCCTTTCTGCTGATACCAGATGGGTGGGTCAGAGGCCGCCGCGGTGTTTCCAGCACCCGGCGGCCTCGCTCATACATACTACTTCTCAGCTAAGAAATCCACGACCGACTTGCCGCCGAGTTGCGACCAACCCTTGAGGCTCGGTCCGCGGAGTTGGCGCAGCACCTCGATCATCAGCTCGCGCTCGGTCCAGTCTTCGGGGAACCGCTTGACCGGAGGCGGCGTGTCGATGGGCGGGTGCTCTCCGGGGAACACGAATCCATCTATGTCCTTTTGGATCTCAGCCCGGAACCAGTCCATGTCTAAGTTCCATGGATCGGTCTTGCCTTGACGGAAGCCAGCAGGGCCGAACTGGGCCCATTCCTTGTGGGAGATATTGTGCGAGACAGGGACTTGTAGGTGCTTGGTCAGCGCCGCCGCAGTATCCCGCATGGCGATGATCTGCGCGTCGGGCCACGGCTCCGCCTGGTTGTTGACGTCCTTTGGGTAGGCGCACTCAACACCGATGGTTCGGTCGTTCGCCGCGTCGGTAGGTAATCCCGCCCATGAGCCTTTGCCTGCGTGGTTACAGGGGCCGACAGCGACGATGGTGACGGTGCCGTCCTGCGCGATGTGAAGCTGCGAGAGGGGTCCGGGTAGGTCGGGACGTCCGTCACGGATTGACTGGGCGGTGGCCCTGGCGCTGCCCGTGTGGTGCCAGACGGTCCCCCAGATCTGGCCCATGGTTCCGCCGACTCCCGACTCCTTCCAGCCGGGAATCGTCTTGAGCCGGTCTCCCAAGGCGGGCCTGAGAATGTCTTCCAGCCATACGGGGTCACCTGAGACGGCCAATAGATCCTCCTGGGCTGGTTGTTCTGTTGCGATTCGGTCGTAGAGTTTCTGGGCGTCGGCCATGCGCTGGTCGTAGCGGTCCGGGTAGGCGGATCGTTGGATGGCCTGGGCGTAGGAGCCGGGCGAGTTGGAGCCGTTGTAGTCGAGCTTCTTCAGCCGCTCGAAGAACAGGCGGGCGGACTTGTAGGGGTCCATGCAGGTCGCGGCGTCGCCCCACCACCAGCCGTTACCCATGACGACTTGCTGCTGGAATAGGCCGACTGAGAAGCCGTCTGATCCGACGCGTTCGTGTGGGAGTTTCAGGGATTCGGGGACTTTGGCGTTGGCCCACATGATCCAGTCGGATTCGACGGAGACGGTGGCGAATCCGATGACGATGCCGCGGGCGGTGATGCCGAGGTCTTTTCCGGCACGGAGGACTTCGCGGGCGTACACGTCCTTGCTCATTAGCGGCCGAGTCCGAGGTTGTTGAGGAAGTCGCCGAGGATGCCCTTGACGAGGGGGTCGATGATCTGGTCGTCGAGTTGGCCGGGGATCAAGTCCGTCACCTTGTCGACGCCGGACGATGCGAGTTCGGTCCCGGCTTTGACGCCTGCCGCTACAGCAGCCTGGACGAGGACGGGGACACGTTCGGCCAACTCTTGGCGCAGCATCTCCTGTGCGTCGTCGAGGAGTTTGTTGACGCGGGGTTCGAGTTTCGCCCAGATGGCGTTACCGATGGTGTCGAGGAATCCCATGTCAGGCCGCGTCCTCGATGGGCATTGGTTCGCCCGGACCGCCTGGCCCGCCGCCTATGACGACGGGCTCGACGTACACCATGATTGCCGACGTGCCATCTTGGTTATGTACGGTGAACCCTGTCCGTATCTTGAGTTCGACCTCAACTCCGCGATAGGTGATCTTCACGACGTTTCCTTTCGGGCATGGCCAGCCGCCCCGTAACGGGGGGGGTGAGGACGGGGCGGCTGGAGGTCAGTGGGTTGCGGCGTACCACCCCAGCAGCCCCACGGTCAGGACGCCGCAGATGATGACCGCCTGCCAGTCCCGTGCCCGCCGCACGTCGAACCATGCGAGATACCGCCACCAATGCACGAGGCGGTTCACATGTCCCCCAGGTGCAGCAGTGTGTCGCCGACGGTGTTGAGTGCGTGGAACCAGCCGTAGATGACCGCGGTGGTGGTGATGGCTAGGGCGGCGGCGGTGAGGTAGCGGTGCATGACAAACCTCGATTCGGGCGGCACAGCAGTGGGTGGGGAATTACGGTGGGTGGCGTGATGCGTGTGGTGTGGGCGGTCCTGCTGTTGGCTCTGGTGGGCTGCACGCGGGAACCACCGCCGTACGAGTCACGAGTCACCGACCCGGCGACCGCCACCACGGCAGCCCAGGCAGCCCCCGTCATCCAAGCGTCGTGGTTCGACACCTTCGACCGGCCCAACACCACCGCCGGCCTCGGCGACGGCTGGGACATGTACGCCGGCTACGTCGATCGCTTCCCGATGCCCGCAGCAACCGATGGGTTCATCCAGGATGGCGCGTTCACCTACGCCGGGGACGACACCGTGTATGCGGCCCGCCAGTTCCGCGGCACCGTCCGCGGGATGGGAACCACGGGCCGTTGGCGGCAGGTCCAGGCCGGCAACGCTGATACCACTCTCGCGATGGCCATCACGCCCAACGATCGGCTTGTCACCGATATGGTGCACTTCACCGCGAACCGCTCCACATGGGAGTTGACGGTGCGCCGCGACGGGGGGCCTTTCGAGCCTGTCGCGAAGGGCGCATTCACCCCGCCACTCGGGTTGGATCGTGACCACACATTCACCGTCAGCGCCTCGGCCGACTCAGTGACCGTTACGTTGCCGAATGCGGAGCCCGCGACCTATCAGGTGGACACGTCCGGGCTGCTCGGCGACCGCGCGTTCTGGGAGGAATACATCAAGCCGCCGCCAGCGTCCACGGCCTTCGACTTCGATACAGTCTGGGCCGTCGAGGATGGGCAGCCGCTCCAGCCGGTCGGCTAAGCCTCCTGCTTGACGTCGTAAACTTCCCACCGCGTCTGCGCAAGGTTATACCGGGCTTTCACCATCACAACCTTGCTGATCACCGTGGCAGTTGGAATGGTGACGCCGAGCGGGACAAAGATGGCATTCCATGTGAATGCGCGGCTTGTCCCGTCATCTTTGAAGCGAAACAGCAACTCAGTGCCATCCGAAAGAGTACCGGTCGGGGCGTTGATGGTGAGATCCGCCGCCAGTGCCGTGTAGTTGTACTGCTCGGCTCCACCGGAACGCTCCACGCTCGGCGTCAGGGCCGACGCGGATGGCGCGGAGATGACCCGCGGTGTCCAGCGCGACGACGAAAGCGTCTTACTGGTCAGCGATTCCACGCCACTAATGGTGGAGAACACGATATGCCGCCACGCGCCCGCCGTCGTCGGAGCGCCCGTGGTGGCAATGAACATGCCCGACTGCCCTGACGCCAACGCGGTAACGAATGCCCCCGACGAGGAGTTGACCGTCACCGCGCCGGTCGTGCCGTTGAGCACGAACACCAGGTGCCCGGCGTTAACGTCAGTTGTCGGAAGTTGAATGGTATGGGTTGTAGACCCGGTGACGGCTTGAACAACGGCCGAATTTACGTCGAGTATCTTGGTTCCCGCCGAAGACACAGTCGAGGCATAGTCCCAGTCGCCCGCACCCGAATCGAACAGGATGCGCGCGATGTCGGCCCGCGTCGCAGTGGCAGCATCCTTGCGCGGGGATTCGGTGTCGTACCACAGGTTTCGGATCTCACACGGAACGTCTGTCTCTACGTTCTTGTACTGCTCCCAGACCGCAAAGTTGCCAGTTGCATTGATAATGGCATCATCCTGGAAGCGCACGGACGATCCATCCGGGTGGAACAGGGTTGCCTCACCCGTGTCAGGGTCGATCCAGAGTTCAACACTGTGCCACTCGCCGTCCCAAGCGTTCGCTGGACGACCATGTGTGGTGTACTGAGCATACTTTCGCTCAACATCCGGCAGATTATCGGGATTGAAGATTTCCGAGCAATGCCACGTCCCGTTCCCGTAGATGACAAGGTGGACACCTGCGATGCTGGCGATCAGCGTTCCGCCATCAACCCCCCATGAGACAACTGGGAGAACAATCGTCAACGCCCCCGTGGCATTCGGGGCCCAGCGCACTTCGCAACCCATGCGACGTACCCGACTGCCCGCGTTCACCTGGTAGTACGTTGCGCAAGCTCCGACGACACCCTCAGTCGTTTGGACGATCACACCATCGTCAACGAAACCTGGTGAGTTGCCAAACGTCGCGACCGCCTGCCCCGAATCAAAAGGCCCCACCGCGCCATCCGGCTTACCTGTCGGCGTGTAATACCCCGCCGGGAGTTTCGCCACCGCATAATCGGCGGCCTGCTCCAGCGCCTCGGCAGCCGTCACCGCCTCGATCGCATCCCGCGCTTCCGCTGGCGTCCCCGTGACCACCGTTTTGCCGGAGTCGGAGGCGTCCGAAATGTCATCAGCCGCCGGAACCCAGTTGCCCGCCTTCGCCGTCGAACCCGTTGTACCGATCGTGAGGTTGGACGTGCCCGCGCCGATCGCGGTTCTGGCGGCGGCTTGGGTAGTGGCCTTGACCACCTCTGCGCCGACCGTACCGGCGTCGGAGATGTTGTCGACCTCGATGTCACCCGACGGCGGATTCTCCTGAAGCCACGCACTGACCGCAGACCCGATCATCGCCAGCGCGGTATCAGGCGGGACGGCCACCGCGGCAGAGATGATATCCCACAAAGAGGAATCCTCTTCTGGGATCGTCACCTCCCACTCGTTGCCGTCATACTTGATCGTCGCCGGCCCCGGGTCCAACTCCACCCGAATCGACCCATCCAACGGCTGAACCAACCGGGTGCGGTTCGTGATGATCGAACCCTCCACCGAGCCCTCACGAACCCGAACCGGTGTCAGAAACTCCCAGCGCGTGTTATCCGGGCGACCCGTGATGTCAGAAACCTCAGCGGTGACGATCGTCATTGCGCAGCCTCCAGAAGATCCCACAAGTCGGCGTCGGTTTCGGGAACCGTGATCTCATAGACCGTCCCGTCGTGCTCCACTCGCACCGGACCCGGCAGCAGCTCCACCGTCAGCACACCGTCGATCGGCTGCACGATCCGAGGCCGCTTCGACACGATCCGGCCATCCGGGCAAACCCGCGTCTCCGGGCTGGAGAACGTCCACGGCTTCGAATCTGGGCGGCCCAACAGATCCTTGACGTCCGCGGTGATGACGCTCACCGCTGCACCGCCGTGATCGTCGCGGTCCGCTCATCCTCACGCCCGCCATCGGTGGTCATGTGGCACGTGATGATGCCCGTGGCCGAGCCGCGCACCCACACAGTCGCGGTGGTGGTCGTCCAGTTCGATGACAGCACTTCCAGGCCCGAGTTCGACGACGTGAACACCGCAGACACGATGTCGTCATCGCCGGAAAGGATCTCCGACCAATCCCACGTGTAGTCATAGACCGACTGCGGGTCACGCTCCCACCGCGGGGCTGAGCGGCCCTTCTCGGTGATGTACCAGGTGCGGCGCTCGTCGATCTCCTGAACCCGATACACACTCAAGGCCATCGACGTAGCCACCGGGGCGGCCTTCACCGTCCCGAAATTCAGATTTACTGGGGCGGCAGCGAGGTTCACGCCGATCGCATCCCAGTTGTCATGGTTGACCTGGGTAGCAATGGACTCCACAGACGCATCGCCCGGCGCATCGCCGAGGAGTAGTTCGCCGCCGATGGCCGACCACCACCACAAAAAACCCGCAGAGTCGGACATGCGCAGGCTAGCCCGCTTGATCCGGTTGTACTCGCTGTAATGCGACCGGCCGCCATGAAGGAACACCGTGCGGTAGGCGGGGTTCACCGACGGTACCGTGACCGCAGATGATGCGGACGATGTGACTGTTGCGGAGACTGTGTTGTCGATACCGCCGACGCCTGAGTACACCCCCACAACCACGCCGAGGCAACGGAGATCGCTGGCGGGGATGCTGGCATAGTTCAGCACCGCGTTGTTCATTCCAGCAGCGGGATTCGACAAGCCGTACATGGCCAGGCGGTCAGTGTTGTCCCACACCTGGGCGTCCATCTCCGTCATCGCGTCACCATCAAATGTGGCCGAGAATGTAGATGAGGTGATATTGGCGTCGCCGAACCAGTACGCGCCCAACAAGACAACCTGATCCTCGCCGGGTGGCACATTGACTGGCACCGTCAAAGACCCGCTAGTCCCACCGGGGTTATCGCCTTTTGATGCGAAAGAGACTGGGGTTACTGGCATTAGTCGGCCGCCCCGATCGGCAGGATGAACGACAGGCCTGAGATGTTGACCTCGTCACCTTCCGCAACTGTTTTGGCGGCGGCGGCCGGCGCGGAGAACAGGAACTTCTCGTTCGGGTCGCCGTCGAAACCCTCCCAGAATGAGCCACCCACCCAGCTCTGGGAACTGGTCGCGGTGATTGCCGACGCCGCGGAGGCAATAGTCAGGACACCGCCGCCCGAGTAGGTGAGGGTCACGGAGACCCGTTGTGTCACCGAGGCGGGCGCCGAGGTGCCACCGACGCCAGGAACTCCGACGTGCGCGGCGACGGTGACGTTCTTGGCGGCGAGAGAGTTCAGCCACTCGTCCACCAGATCTTCTGAGATTCCGTAGCTAGCCATCAGAGCCCTCCTAGGTCAACGTCTTCATCGGTGACGCGAAACTTCTTCGGCGACTTGTTGAGTTGGGCGCGCCCGGTGCCGTCGGTGAGGTTGAACGTCGCCCGGTAGGTGAATGGGGTGTCGCCGAACTCGGTGGATGTGAGCAGGGGTACGCCTTCTTCGCCGCTGCGGGATTCGCGGCGCATGGTGCCGTCCTCTGAGATGTAGCCGATGACGGGTTCGACGGTGACCTCTACGCCATCGACGGCGAGGTGCCGCGGTGAGATCAACTCGAACCGGACCGTCCCCGCCGCCGGGGTGGTTCCTGATACGCCGACGGTGACTGCGGAGTACCGGCACACGATGGTGTCGAAGACGAAGTCTTCAGGCTGGGTCATGTGCGCCTCCAATCGGTTGATAGCCGAGCATCACTAGAGCTTGTTCGTGGGTTTCGACGTTGAACGTGGCCAGCGTGGTCATCCCGTTTGTTGGATCACCGTCGGCGTCGACCACTTCGGCGATTTCGTTGGACAGAAACACATCAACCCCTTCGGGGAGTTGTGCTTTCAAGATGGGGATGCGGACACCCAGAAACTCCGAGAGGGTCTCGATGGTGTCCATCCTCGCCACTGTCACCAGCAACCATTTGCCGTCCGAGCACTGGTAGTGGTGGGTTACTGGGCAGAATTGCGGCAGATGCGCCGCAACAAGGGTTGCCGTTTCGGTCACTTGTGCACCAACCAACCCACGCCCGGTGCGCCGGGGCCGTTCGCCCCGTTAAGGCCGCCGCCATATCCCTGGCCGCACGAGCCGCCAGCGCCCCCTGGGTAACCGCCCGCGCCGCCCCAGCCGCCGCCATTGAAGATGACGTTGGCGCCACCACCGCCGCCGCCGCCAGCACCGCCGCACTTCACCTGAGAACCCGCAGAAACCGCGCCGCCCGCACCAGCGTTACCGCCCGCCGGTCCATTAACGCCCGCGAACCCCCCAGCGGCCAACGCCGAAGACTGACCCGCTGTAGCGGAAGCGCCGCCAGGCCCGGAGGTTCCACCATTTCCACCGTTCCCCGGAAGGGAGTTCGTCGGCGCTAGCCCGAACATTCCGCCGTTGATGGCCGACCCGCCAGGGCTGCCGTGGGGTTTAGATACAGCCACCACCGCGCCCGTATGTGGCGGGGTTGCGGCCTCGCGTATGTAGGTCAAATTCCCGGCCGTCCCGATCTGAATGTCCAGGGCCGTAATGCCCGTCAAGTCAATCGGGGTCACAAAGAACGAGCCGTGTAGACCACCAGTCAAATACGTGACAGAGCCACCATTCTGACCGCCACCGATCAGAATCGCCGTCATCTCCACATGTGAAGGAACTGGCCACGCTACCGTGTCAATGGTGAACGTCGACACCGTGAAGCCGTTGATGATGGTGTCTTTGATGTCTTCCATGACGTAGATGACTTCGGCGACCGACCCGGTACCACCAGATCCCCCGATCCAGCCGTTGAATAGCGCTTTAAACCGGTCGATGATTCCAGTTCCCCAGTCTGACAACGCATTGAACGCATCGTCAAACACATCCCCCACTGTCGCGACCACATTCCCGAGGGCCACCGCCACATCCCGGACGACGCCGCCGGAGATGGTTTTCGCGACTTGCTTGGTCTGGTCCGATGTGGCGGGCAAGCTGCCGGGATTCGTGGTTCCCGTCGCCCCATCCTGATTGTGAATACCAGGGTTTGGGGTGGTCTTGTCAGCCGGATAGAGCTTGCCGAAGTCCGGGCCGAACGAGGTCATACGACCTTCTCAACCTTGACGTTGAACCAGGTGGTACTACCCGTCGTCGTATAGTTATCGACCGTGGACGCCTGCTCCTCGGCCCGCAGGTAAATGACTGTGGGGCCGGCGTTGGCGGCGATCACACCATGGTCAGCGTCCGAACCCGCCGGGACGCCGGACATCCACGCCGGGGACTGCACCGCCACACCCGGCACGGTGAACGCCCGCCCGACGATGTCACCACTGGACGCATCGGCCACGCGCGCGATCAGGTGCGGGCGCGTGTTGGTGGTACCGGAGATGATGCAACCGGCATCCACGCGGGGCCGCCACGCGAACGGCTTCGCGGGGATCGACACGCTAGACAGGGTGCGTAACTGCCCGTTCGCGGCGGTCGTGTTGCTGATCGAGGACGGCCAGTACAAGCCCCCGTGGCCCGCCGATGTGTACACCAAGCCCGGAGTGTCCGCGCCGCCCGCCGTCGCCGACCACGTGGGCACATAACCCTCAGCAGCGGTGCCGTACACATCGTTCAGGTCTTCGAAGTCCATGTCGCCCGGGTCGCCGGGCTCACCGCGCGGCACCTCGAACGTAAGGTCCCACTGTGCCGGGGTGTCTTCGTCACCAGGAACGCCTATATCAGCGTCGGCCGCCAACGACACCTGGTCATGCGGCACAGCAACCGGGGTGATGTTGCGCCACACGGGAGGGATGCCGGGATCACCCTTCGCCATCGCCGTAAACCCGGCGCGACCCTGCGGGGGCATCGCAATGATGGTCGCCGCGCCAACCTGGGGGCCGACAACGCGCGGATCGCCCATGGGCACAAAGGCCATGAAGTCGAGCCGCCAGCCCTCTTGTCCCTCGAACGTGAACGGCACCCAATCCATCTCTTGCACAGGAACTCCTAGCTGCCGCTCTGCGGGGTCAAAAGAATCGCGTTCGTCACTTCCATCAGCCCAGTAATGAACCTCTGCGACTTCACAATCGGGGCCTGCTCAGCCTTGCCATCACCGATCTGCACCATCACTTCGGTGTCCGTCTCGCGGGTCTGGCGGAGCATCACGTTCTCGACGTAATCGGTGAGCATGTTGCCCTCGTCGTCGATGATCGACATGAGGCCGCCGACGAACACGTCTCGGCCCACGTAGTACGGCAGACCGTTACGGAAAGTCGCCTGCGCAGAACGGTATCCGCGCGTGTCGAACGCCATCGTGATCAGCGTGAAGATCGCGTCCACGTTGTACGGGGCGGCACCGGTGGCGAGTAGCTTCTCGATGCGGGTCGCGTACGGGCCCATCGACACGCGGCGGTCGAACAACTGCATCATCTGGAATGCGAGTGCCGCGTCGTTGAGGAAACCGTCGAGCAGATTGCTTGGGACGCCGGTCAATCCGATGATTATCATGAGGCTGTCGATCAGCCAGGAGAAGAACGCATTGACGATGTCGTTCAACCACTTCGGGCTACGGCCACCGATGATCAGCTGCCATCCCTGGGGGTGGTGGTCGACGATCTCGAACGACTCCATCGGGCCGTTCGGGTGGTCGATCAGGATGGGCCACGGCTGCTTGTACTTCATCCCCAGGATCGGGGCGATGAACACACCCGAACGACCTTGCGGCTGCCGTATCAGCGGCTCCACCGCCTCGCCCAGCGCTGAGCCGGCGACGTTCACCACCTGAAACAACAGGCCATCCAGTAGCGTCCCGGTCGGGCCGGTGATCTGCGAACGGTCCGTCACCCGAACCACATACGTCGGAACCTTCAAGTTCGACCAGGCGTCAGGCTGCGGGTCACCCTTGCGCCACAACTCCACCTCGATCGACACCCCGTACGCGGTGATGAGCTTGTCGATCGCCGCCGCCACGGTATCCATACGGAACACACCCGACACCCACGGCGAACCATCCAGGAACGGGTTGTGGTGCACCACATACACCGGCGTGGTGAGCATCTGGAGGATGTCGCCGTTGGAGGTGAGCCAACGTCCGAACCAGGTCCGCCAATCCAAGTTCAGGGAGGCGGCGTTGTTGACCAGCTCCCACATGCCGGACTGGATGCGCAACGCCTGCTCGGCGATCATCGACTCGATCACCGTGCACACCGGCCCCACGAACCACGCCTTCGACGGGATCTGAGTCTGTATAGGCAGCAACCAGTTCGGCCAGATCAGCATGTACGACAAAATCTCGTAGATGCCAAAACACTTGACCGTCAGCGTTTTCACGCCGTCTTCGAGCTTGTAGGCCGCGGTGTCGACGATCGCCGCCCACTTCAGATTGCCGACCTCGACCTCGATGCCGACCACTTCGGTACGGCAGCGGCGCAGGTACTTCTTCAGCGGAGTGTCGCCGGGGAACGCGATCTCGACGGTGGGCACCTGGTTGCGGGCCTTTGTAGCGGTCAGCGCGATACGGTCGCCCGCCTCGCCGATCCGGTTCCAATACTTGTCCGAGACATAGACGACGACCTCGGCGAGTTCTTCCTGCTCCAGCTTCGAGGCAAGTTCTGCGCCCTCGACGATCTGGAAGGAATCCTCGGAGTTCAGCCACGTTTGGATCTGCGCGGCGACCTCGGGTTCGGCGTTGCCTAGAAGGGCCATCTGCGCCTCGGCGTCACATAGGACACCAGCTTCGTGTTCGCGTCACCGCCGGTGACTTTCACGGCAATATGTCGTTCCGTCACAAGGCCGCTGGCGGTGCGCGGCGGGAGGGGCTGGGTGAATCGTCCGTCGAGCAGCGAGTAGAGCTCACCCTGCGGGGGGAGGATGCCGAACAGGGACTCGAACTGCCGCAGCAGTGGGGGCACGTTGTTGTTCGACGCGAACGACACGATCCGCTTGATGAGGTCTTGGAACAGGTTGGTGTCCTGCGCCGGCACCGGGAGTGTGGTCAGGTCGGTGACACCACGGCGCCGCGGTTCGGTGCGCAGCAGGGCCACCTGATTCTCGCGCAGTGGGCCGAACTTGATCATGCTGGTGGAGTTGTGCCCGTTGGCAACCTCCAGCGTGCCCGGCCCGTAGAAGACGTGGTTGACCCAGCCCTTCTGGTCACCGTCGTTGGTCAGCGTGATGAACCCGGTCCCGCTACCGGAGACGAGGGTGGTTCCGGGCGCGGGGAACTGGCAGACGGAGTCCAGTCCGCGCCAGAACGCGTCGTCGCCCATCGCCGTCCACGTGAACGGTTGGCGGCACTGCTCGGCCGCGAGGAGGTGGTCGACGGGGTTCTTCATCCACCGGACGGGGGCGAAGAAGTAGCCGCCTTCGGTCAGGCAGAACAGTTCGCCTTGGCGTTCGGCGTCCCACGACTCAATCCAGCGGCGGATGACCGCGCGGGTGGCTTTGGGGGTGTTCCCGAATACCTGCACCCCGAGGTCGATTTCCAGCGGGTCGTAGACCGCGCTGTTGAACGTGACGCCGTCTTGGTTGGAGCCCTGTGTGGAGCGGATCTTCCACGGCGGGATCAGGCCCTTGAGGGAGTCGATGATGACGCCGTCTTGCACGCCCGCCGTTGGGGCGAAGGCTCCCATGAGGTCGAATTGCACGGTGCGGTCGGGTGACCGGTAGCCCATGCAGGGCTGGTCGCCGTCGTAGAGGATCTGCGCACCCAACGGGGTGATCCGGCCCTGTGGAAAGCTCAGCACATTCACCGCTTGCCCATTCCGGCCTGCATCGAATTCTGCTGGTGCCGCGCCAAGTCCTGGCCCGCGCGGTCCTCGCCCTTGGTGACGTTGTAGTTCTCGATCTTCACGCCGACCTGCTCACCGTTCTGGCCCGCGCCCTGCTGGGTCTGCGGCTGCCCAGACTCCTGGCCCTGCTGCTTCTGCTCCGGGGTGGCTGCCTGGCCGGCCATGTTCGGGGTCGCCGGGCGCGCGCCCGCGAGACCGCCAGCGACGCGTCCGAGCCACGAGTTGGAGATGGAAGCGTTCGCGTTGTCACCGGACGGCAGGAACGTCTCCATCAACCCGGACACGCCGATCGACGCCGCTTGCCCGCCGAATGCGACCGCGCGGTTGGCGAGCTCCATGCCGACCTGCGCGGCTGCGGCTGCTGCCTGTCCGCCGAACATTGAGCCTGCGCCGCCACCCGCAGAGATCGCGCCTTGGATGGCAGCCATCGGAAGCCCGCCCAAGCCTGCAAAGCCTTCACCGCCAACAGGGTTCGAGTACGCCTGCGATCCCATGCCCGTCTGCGGGCCACCCACCGGAGCGCCTGCCCCCGAGCCGAGCGGCATACCAGGCCGCGCACCGAACACCGGAGACTGACCGCCGCCACCACTCACTGTGGACGGGATGCCCTGCGGACCACCCCAGCCCATACCGGGCGCGGCGACACCCGGGAAACCGCCTGGGAAACCGCCTGGCAGTCCACCGGTCGCCGCCGGGGTGGGCAGGCCGCCGCCCGCGGGCCGGAACCAGTGATCCGTGAACGCCGGGTCGTACGCGCCGGTTCCGCCAATGCCACGGTTGGCGGCGGATGCGTCACTGCCCCAGTTGAAGTTCGTGCCACCAGGGAGTGTGGCCTGCATGTGTCCGCCGTTGTAGCCGACCCGCATATCGCCGGGGCCGCCCATGCCGCGCTGGAAGCCGCGTGACTGCAGGAACTCTGCAGCATTGCCGGTGTACATCGACGCGCCAGCAGTGGATCGGCCGTCGAGAAGGTTGACTAGGTCCTCGACCGCGCTGGAGCAATCCGCGAGGCCCTGCGTGAGGTCGCCGCGCTGTTCCTGGGTGTAGCGGCCGGCGGGAACGTTCGCGAGCAGCGCCGCGTCACCGGGGTAGCCGCCCCCATAGCTTCCCGCGTAACCAGCGCTCGGTGTGCCAGCGCCCTGCATTCCCGGCGCGATCTGGTACTGAGGCCCGAACGCACCCTGAGCCGCCAGCATCCCGAAGATGCCCTTGCCGGCAGACCCCGGCTGATACCCGAGCCCCTGCTGAACACCCGACAACGCACCGATCACCGGCGCCGCAGCCAGCGAGCCGAGGAACCGCACCAGGTTCTCCGCGAGGCCAGGCAACCCCTTCGAGATACCCAGGTCCGCGTCCAGGGCCGCGCCGATCTCACCCAGAGACCCAGCGGCGTCACCCATCGTGTTGGTGAACTTCTCCGTCGCCGACTGCTTCGCCTCGATCAGCCGCAGCTCGGCCTCGTGTGCCTCGCGCTCAGCCAACGCGACGTCGTTACGCTTCTCCTGAATCTGCTCAGCCGTCGCATCATTGGACTGCATCAACGCGTTCAGCTCAGCCTTCGACTGCTCCAAACGGTGCTGAGAATCAAGGACCGTGCCCGCCGCCGAATACAACTGCGCGTCAACAGGCATCCCCTGCAACAGGGACATCGGATCACCCGTGTACGGGACAACCGGACCCGACGCCGAACCGCCGCCAGCACCACCAGCACCGGTGGCCCAATCCGGGGCCATACCCGCCGCGTAACCCTCCTGGCCCTGCGTATAGAACCCGCCGCCACGCTGACCGTTCAACCCGATGCCAGGCCACCACGAACCCGGCGTCGGGGGCGTATACCCACCCGCCGGAACACCAGGAATACCCAGCGCGCCAGGGCTATCGAACGATCCACCGCCACCCTGCACAAGGCCGGGGCCACGCTTCAAGTCGGGAATCTGCGCCAGATTCACGCCCGGGATCTTGTTCGCCAGATCGATCATCGCCCGCAGCGGACCCAACACGTAGGTGTCGATGGTCGACGCGATGTCCTCGAACGTCTTTCGGGCAATATCGCCGATCGTCGGGAACACGTTCTTGAACGCGTCGAGGTCCCCCGTCGCCACGCGCACCGCGGTGGACACGGTGTTGACCGCAAGGACAATGTCACTCATCGCCGACTTGCCATCACCGCCGAGCGCCATGAACATGCGGCTGGCCTCGACCACGGCATCTTTCAGCATCCGAACCACCGTGATGCCGTCGTTGATCCACTTCTCCAACTGGCCCGACTTCGACGCCTCGGTCATGAAGTTCGCGAACGACTGCGCCGCGTTCGCCGCGCCCTGAGCCAACCTGGGCAGGAAGTCCGAGCCCGTCGACACCAACTCGGCCAGCGCCTTCGTCAACGTCGCCGCGGCCGGCGCCAACGACTGGAACGCCGCCGAGATGTTGTTGGTGATGTTCTGCACCAGAGCCGGGTTCGCCATCAGCGTGTTCGTCGCACCCATGAACATCTTGTTGAACGACGACGCCACCGACGTGGTCATCTGCTGAATCTGCGGCAACAGAGCAGACGCCATGCTGTTCAACTGCGTTCCCACGCCAGCGAACAGAGCGTCCTGGGTGACGTTCTTGAACTGGGTCAACGCGGGCATGAGCGCCTGAATGGACAGCACCGCCTGCTGCGCGTTCGGCGAAATCTTCTTCAGCGCCTCGGCAAGCTTCTCCGGGTCGTCCATGTTCTTGAACGCGTCATCGAGGCCCGCCGTCGCCAGCTTCAACGTCCCGAACGCCGCACCCACGGCACCGATCACACCGGGCAGCACCAACAGCGAGCCCGACGCGGTCACCGCCGCGGCACCCAACTGCCCCATGAGTGGGATCAGGGCAGCGATACCGACTGGGGAGCGCGCGGCCCCACCTAGAACCGTCAGCGCAGATGCAGCGTCACGTATGGACGCGTTACCCTTACCTCCGGCTAGGTCTCTCATATCCTGCGCCAATTGGCGGGTAGCTGCCGCCTCTGCGCGTCGCGCTTTCGCGATCCTCTCATGCTGGGCGATCAGCCTGTCCGACGTGACTGCGCCCTGCTTCTGCATGTTGTTCAGGCGTTCCTGCTCAATACGAACCTTGCCGGTAGCGTCGGCTACCTTATTGAGACCCTTCTCGATTTTTGGAGTCGAACGTGCAACCCCAGCCCCAAACTGGTCGCCGAACCCCTTGCCTGCCGCCATGCCGGCCTGCTGCATGTCGCGTTGCATATCGCGGGCCGTATCCCGCATTTGCTTACGGTTTAGATCGGGGAGGACGTCAATATGAATTGCCATACGCCCCCCTCTTCTCGACTGGAACTTTCCGGTACAGACTGGACAACATCTTTGAGCGGGCGGCTACCGCAGCCTCATTGGCCGCGTCTTCCTTTTCCTGCTCGATGTCCTGGCGCAGTTGGACTTTGAACCACGACTCGTCCGGTAGACCCTCAACGAGGGTGATGAACTCGCGCGACGACATCGCCCCGGTGTGCCAATCCCGGATGTGTGTGCTGGAGTAGTGCGCGCGAAGACCGGACTCGATAGCCTTCGGGTATCTCACCCAGAGGTCGAAGGCGAATCCGATTTTGGGTCCGACTCCATCCGCTCCTGGTACTCGCGGGTCATGCGCGCCCATTCCAGGCTGATCTGCGATGATGAGCCGCCGCCGGCCTTGAACTTCTGGTAGCCGTCCTCACCCCACAGGGCGATGGCGAGCCGAACGTTGTAGGGGGGCTTGACGACGACACCGTCTTTGCGGTGCGGCAGGATGACGACCTGCTCGGTCTTCTCGCCGACCTTCTTGGTAGAGGTGCGGATGGTGCCGTCTGGGTCGCGGGTCACGTCGGTGTCGTACTCCGAGGTGGTGACCGACTCCTTGTCGTACGTGTCGATCATGGCCTGCAGTTCGTCGTAGCGCTCCTGCTGGTCATCGTCGAGCAGTCCTGGGTTGGGGATTTCGAAGCTGCCGTTGGTGGTTTCGATGGTGACGGAGGCGGCGAATCCGAAGTAGTCGGCGGCCTGTTCCTTGGCGTCGGCAACGGACAGCTTGCGCGGGTTCTTGTCTTTGGGCATGGCTGGGTTTCCCTTCTGGTGGCTGGGTGTCGGCTGGGAGAAGGGCGCTGAACCTTCGGGGTGCGGCCCCAGCCAGGCCGCACCCCGAAGGGGTCATCAGGCGGTGATGGTCACCGAGTTGGAGACGGGAGAGGTGCCGGTCAGCTCGTTGGAGCCGGTGGCGTTGACGCGGAACACCGTTGCCCCGGCGGACAGTCCGCTCAGGGTGTGGGTGATGTTTCCGCCCGAGACAACTGAGCCCGAAACAGTCTCGGAGGACCAGGGGCCGGCCGAGGTGGCGGCAGACTCCACGGTGTAGTTCCAGAACGGCGACGTCGACAGATCCGAGACGCCGGTCGGGGTAGCGTGCGCGACAGTCGCCGCGCCGGCACCCGTAGCAGTCGCGACCGGAGCGGCGGCCCACACCGGGTAGCCACCCTGTCCGCGCCAGCCCTCACCCTCACGCAGCGTGTTCACCCGGTACTTGGCGAACGGGCACAGCAGCGCCTCCATGGTGATCTCCAGGCGATCGGCGTCGCTGACGTTCCAGTTCGACTCACCGATGTCTGAGATGTCGAGCAGCGGGAACACCTTGGCGGTGTTGAACTTGCCGTCGAAACCCAGGGCGATGATCTGGTAGCGGATGACGCGCGCGAAGGCGGTCTTCGGTGAGTCATACCCCGCAGCTCCGAGATCCTGCATGGAGACGAAAGGGCGCCGGTCGCGGATGCAATCCACGATCGGGTTCGACTCCAGCGCGATCAGCTTGATCGAGTCCGACTCCTCGGTGATATCCACACGAACCGGGTTGCGGGACTGGGCCGAGCGCAGCTTCTCGACGTTCATATCGGGCGTGAAGGTCAACCCCTCTTCGCCCAGATCGCCCAGGTGATAGAAGCCGAGGTTAGGGCCATCGGCAGTGATGAGCAGATCATCACGCAACTGGCCATCCTCCGCGAATGGAGTGAACCGCCCGCGCGCGTTCAGGCCGACAGCCTCGACATCCAAGCGGGTGGCCGAGGTGTTGGCTTCACGGATCAGAATGTCCGTGATCGGATACTTGCGGCTGTTGGCGTCATTCAGGCCCGGAAGCAGAATGTCCTCGTAGGTGCCGCCGGTTTCAGGCAGTGCCATAACAGATTTCCTCTCGGAATTGTTGAATTTCCCACCGGGCGGCCCCGAGTGGCGTTACCACCGCGTCAGGCTGGGCTGGCGGTGAATCTGAGATCGACACGGACCGTCATCACGAACCGCTCGACAGTGTCGGAGTAAAACTCCCAATGCGGACCCTCAGAAACGAGAACCCGGTCAACCTGCACAATCAGGCCAGAATCCAACGTGACCTCACGCTGACAGGTATACGGCGGACCCAACGCCAACATCCGCGAAAGGGTCTGATGTGACTGGGATTCCGCCTCAGTGAACGACTTATGAAAGTCGTGGATGCTGTAGGTGCCCTGATCCACAAACCGTGTCACCGGACCACCCAGGCGCGTCACCACACGCTGCGGCAAAGGATCATTCGCCTTACGCTTCGGCCGCACCTGCTCCGGCAGCGCCTCCAGCCACGTGATCAACACCTCGCCACCAATCGGCGGCAAGGTATCCGCCATCTCCACCGTCACTCGTCAGCCTTCTTATCTGACGGCGCGATCGTCCCGCCGAACATGGCGGCAGTTCGCCGCGCAAAAGCAAACTCGGGCGTCGGCGTGTTTGGGCCTAACTTGGACTGAGTACCCTCGGGGTCCGATTCCGTCCCGTACTCAATCCAGTGTGCTTTGTAATCATCGGCTTCCACTCGGAAGCGAGGGAATCCCTCCACACTGTCCCTACGAAGGCGGCGAACATTAATACTGCCGACGTAGTCTCCGGTTTGGTACTTGCCCAATCCCGCCCGGGCGTTAGCCTGCCAAGCCTCTTTCACCTTGGCGGCTTCCTCTGCTGTGCCGTCAGCGAGCTCGCGGAGGCCCCGTGCCGCGTTCAGCAGTTGCGCCTCGATGTCAGAGACGGTTTCGCGGACCCTACTCCGCGCCATCCGACTTCGCGTCCGACTTCACGCTCGCCACAGTGGGCTTCGCGGCAGCCTTCGACACCGGCTCCAGGTGACCCGACTCCACCAGCGGCTTCGCCACCGCGTCAGTCAGATCCACAGTCCCCGACATCACCTGCTTCACCACATCGCCCTCAACCACAGCGCACGGGTACAGCACCTTGAACACAGCCATTACGACACTCCTACGTTTGGCGTTGACACAGGACAGTCACCTTGACCACCTGATCGGACATGTCAGTGAAAGGCTGGACCCCACCAACGATCTGAAACCGGTTCGACGAATCGTCGTCATCCCACTCGGGTGACGCGGACCCGTCGTATACGAGCTGCCCGGAAGCCTTCGCCGACAACACCACCGACGTCGGCGGCGCGGTCAACTTCCACACCTCCGTGGCAATATCAGCCAGGCCGACCTTCTCGTTCGCCCGCAACGGCCGGAACCGCACACCCGCCACCAAGTCCACCGCGCGAGTCTGGGTGGGCAGGTTGTTGCGGTCAGGGGCGCCGTCGACCACGCTGACGAAGCCGACGGTTTGAGCGCCGAAAGTCCTCACGGGCTCGGCAGTATCCGGAACTGGGAGAACTTGGCGGCCAGTTCATCATTCGCTGAGACCAGCGCCTCGAACCACTCGTACTCGACGTCGTCGACTTTCCAGCGCTTCATGTCGGCGCTGGTGCGGTCTGAACTCTGCGAACCCTCGTCGACCAGTTTCACGATCGCCGACCGCCAGTCCGCGGCCTCGGCCTCAGTGAACCCGTGGGTGACGGTGGCCTCGATTGAGCCGTCCCGCCCAGACCAGCGCCCGTAGCGCTTTGTGATCGTGCCCTTGCGTCGTGACCAGTCGACCGAGTCTAGGTCGACCGCTTCGCCGAGCTCGGTAACCTCTGTCACGGCGGTCAGATTCAAGGTCGGCAGCGACAACACTCGCCCACCAGGACCGTCGAGCTCGATCGTTTCCGACTTCACCGGAGACACATGCCAGCCCACATATCGGCGTGCCGCAACAAGCGCCGCGTCGATAGCCGCCTGGGCCGCCACCGAGTCGGCGAAACGCGCCAACACGGCAGCGGGCAGGTCGGTGTGGACTAACTCGGCCACAGTGAACTAGACCGGCGGGTTGTTGCTGCCGTTACCGAGCACGGCGACCGCAGAGAATCCCGCGCCCGACGTCGCGCCGGCAGTGGCGGCCACGAGGCGGACATACCGCTTGGTGGGGCGCACGCCGATCGCGTACACGGTGTCGTCGTCGTCCTCGGTCACCGCGGGCAAAGTGCCCTGAATGCGCGTCGAATCGACGGCGGCGAAACCGGAGCCGCTCGAATCAGACTCTTCGATCGTGACAGCCACCGTGCCATCGGTCACGGTCTCGGTCTTGAAGATGAATAGCGCGTCGCGGTAGTTGTTGCCGCCCTGAGCCAGGTCGATGCTGGTGCCGTTCACGGCAGCGTTCGCAGTGCGGACCGCGTAGGCGAGGGCCTTCACGACCTTGGACTGCGTGTAGATAGTGCGCATGGGTCAGTTCTCCTTGCTTGCGGGCTCGACGGCCGGCGCGGGGTCGTCGGCGAGCTTGGGTGCCGCCTTCTTGGCGGGTGCCGCCTTCTTGGCGGGTGTCTTTGCGCGTAGTCCACCAGGGGTGGCCTCTGCCTGCTCCACCACGCGGTTCGCCAGGCTCTGTTCGACCTCGGCGAAGTGGTCCTTGTGGGTCTTCAAGATCGGGTCGTCGTCTTCTGCCTGAAACCCGTTGGGGTAGACCACGTCGCCGAAGACGAAAGCGTTGATGCAGCGAAAGGGCACTGCGGGCTCCTCTCTGGAGCCGCAGCTCCGGTTTTAGGTGTAGCGAGCGAGAATCTCTCTCGCGTACGCAACTTTGTCTTCCACCCGCTGACCTGCGGGTTGGAACGAGGACCACAATTCGAGGTTCTCAAGGCGGTTGTCAGAACGATCGCCGTTCTTGTGATGTACCGACTCATCTGGCCAAAGCCGGCGGCCAAGATGCTCTTCCATCACCCAGCGGTGCTGAAGTTGAATCTCACCATTGAATGAGCGACGCATGTAGCCGTCCGCTGTGATCGACCATTCGGCGCCGCCTGTTGCCGCACGGCGACGGCCAACTTCGCCAGGATCGCCGTACTTTACGAACCGCTCGTGATGCATTGGGCAGAAGCCCTTCACATAACTAGCGTTTCCGCATCCATCAACGGAGCATGGCTTCCGTCCGGGGCGACGATGAACTGGAACATAATCCGGTCGAGCACGGTCGGCAGCCTTCACCGTTCGATCCCGACACTTGCGCGAGCAGTAGAGGCGTGCTGATCCAATAGTGCGACGTTGGAACGTGTTGTCACACCCTACTGCTGCGCAAGTGCCGGTGTCGTTGGAATACTCCACCCGCACTTCTCGATAAAGGGTTCCGCGCTTGCTCTTGTCATAGTGCGATCTGCATAAACCCTTTGCGAAATGCGGCTTTTCGCAGCCACTAAAGGTGCACACCGTGTATATGGTGGTATTTGCCATACCGCCATATTAACACGGTAGGGTGTGACTACGTGACGTTAAGCAGTCGGAAAGCCCCGTCATTCACACTATCGGAACCGACACGCCAGTAGGTGAGCCAGCCCGACTGCCCGGTCGGACGCCCATTGGCGCCGAAGGTGTCCGGGATGAACCGCATGGTGGTACCCAGGCGATCCACGATGACGAAGTTGGAGAAGTCGCCGTACACCAGGGCGTAGTTCTCGGCCGAGGTGTTGATGGCTCCGTCCATGGCCTCCGCGACATAGTCGGGGCGTCCCAGGATCTCCGACTTGCGGCCCTCTGCGAGGTAGCCCCACAGGGCTGCGCCACCGGCGGTGTCGAAGCGGCGCATCAGGTTGTAGATGGCGCGGTGGCCCAACCAGGAAGCGTTCGCCGCGAACCGGGCCGGCAATGCCGAGTCCAGCGCGTACACATCCGCGAGCGCGAAGGTGTCGGTGGTAGCCGAGTTCACGATCACCGACGGGCTGGACGCCACCAGGGCGGTGACGATGCCGGTGGGCTCACCCGAGCCGGAGCCCGTGACGAACGCCACCGACTCCAGGCGATCCTTCTCGAACGCCACCATCTGCGCGATGTCATTCGCCAGAGTGGGTGCGTCCGCGGTGATCTCGTGCGATGCCTGCACATACGCCTGACCCTTGTGGACCGGGATGGACGGCGAGCCCAGGGTCGGCGAATCGTCGGACACCTGCGCGGCTTCCGCGTCCCACGAGGCAGTCACGCCGGCAGATGTGATGCCGGTCCAGGTGTCACCGGTGATGCTGACCACGCGGGCGATCTGGCGCACTTGGTTGACCGAACCGTTCGCCGTCAGGATGACGTTCGGATCGAGCTGGGTCGGGATCAGGAACCCGCCAGCCGAATCTGTGAGGGTCATCGCACGCGAGATGGCGTGCTGTTCCTCGACGCTCAGCGCCGCCATCTGCCCCTCGGAGCGGATGAGCTTGGTGAACGCCTCGCCGTAGAGCGGCGACGTGGTGGCGAGCACCATGTCGGTCGCCTTGCCGGCGTCGCGCTGCACGTGCTTGGTCAGCACCTCGCGCACCTTATCGTCGGCGAACGGCATCTTCTCGACACAGTCGAGCGCGCGGGACCGCAGTTCGTTGCGGTTGCCCGATCCGTCGTAGCGGATGCTGGACAGATCCCACGGGTTCTTGTACTTGCCACCCAGGTTCACGCCCTGCGCGGGGGTGTCCACGACGGCAGCGCCGCGGATCTCGCCGCCCTCGTCGGAGGCGACAGGGCCGGCGGCCGAACGCACCTCGTCGAGGGCTGCGTCGTGCTCCAGATCCAGGCGGTGCGCGTGCACCGACCGGAACTCTTCGAGCAGCTTCGGCACCGCGGCGTGGTCGTCGGCGGTCTTGTCCTTCTTGCCCTTGAGCCGCTCCAGTTCGTCCTGGATGTCCTTCTCGCGGTGGAGGGCCTGCTGATGGGTCAGTTCAACTGACATGTCACAGTCCTTTCATTGGGGGGGTTGATTCCCGCACGTTCCGCACGTGGGTGAGGGCCTCGGCGAACAGTCGTTCTTCGGCTGCCTGCAGTGACTCGTCCACCTCATCGGTAGGTGCGGGTTCGGGATTGGATTCCGGCGTGTGCTCCCCGGCCTCATCGGAGGTGGGTTGCGGCTCGTCGGTGTCCTCATCCGAGTGCTCAACGGCCCCACCGGGGGTGTCTTGCGGCTCATCATCGGACTCGCCCCGCTCGGGGGCGCTGTCTTCTGCGGCTTCTGCGCGCAGAAGAAGTTCACCGAGCTTGCGTCGCTGCTCGGGGTCTTGCAATCGGGCTCCGTCGATTTCGACGATGCCGGCGGACCGGACACCTGCGGTGGTGTCGGCGTAGGCGGGCCACACAACGGGGCCTACCTCTGCGACCTTGACCTCTTTCAGAGTGCGCAACAGCACGCCGCGGCTGCCCGTCCAGAGCGCCTCATCGAGGTCTTCAGGCTTGACCAGCTTCCCCTCGGCGTCGCGCCACTCATCGCGCACCACCGAGAAGCGGAACGACATCCCGTCGATCGCCCCAGTTTCGAGAGCCTCCCGAATGAGGTCGATCAGGATGTGCTGCCCGAGTCGAGCCTCCACGAACAGACCGTTGTCGTCTTCTCGGATGTCGGAGATGACGCCGATGGGAACCGAGCCGATCAAGGGGTGATGCCCGTGGTCGAACTGAAACTTCGGGGTGCGCTCCCTCAATGACTTCCGGAACGCTCCGGGGGCGATGACCTCATCGAAGGTGCCCTCCCACGAGTCGATCCGCGTGGGCGAGTTGAACACCGCGCCATAGCCGGCGAAGTTCCGGCCATCGCCCTCATTGGCGTCGTCGCGTGTGACGGTGAAAGGCACCGAGCGGCATACGTTCTCCCGAGGCGGCGACTTGCGCTCTGCTGTCGTCACGTGTCCTCCTGAGTGTCAGGCGCCGCGTCCGGCGCTGGGGGCGCCTGATCTGCGCCGGGTTGCTGCAACTGCACTGAGAACAGGCCGGTGTGCTTGAGAAGACGTGGGTCGTTGGCTTCCACCGCGGCGATAACCGAATCTGGCTCCCAGCCGCCATCCATGTAGGTGCGGATGGTGCGCGCCTTAACCTCTGCGATCTCGGCCGCGTCCTTCTCGTCCTCACGCAGGAACGGCACATCGCTTGCGTCGTACCAGAGTCGGGACGACCGGTTAGGTGGCGGCACAACGCGCTCCAGCGATCCAGAGATGTTCTGCCAGAGCGGGTGCGCGGTGCCGTCAGCCAACCGTCGGCGAGCCTGCCCGTAGTTGGAGTAGGTAGCGGCAGCTAGTCCTTCGGACAGGCCGACGATCACCGGCGGCACACCAGCCGCCGCGGCGATGCGGGTCTCCCCGCCTCCGCGGACGTTTTTAAAGTCAATCTGCTTCAGGTCGGCGCCGACGGGTGTCGCATCCGCGCCCGGGTACAGGTTCAGGTTCTTCCAGGCGTTGTCGACGCCGCCATGCTTGGACTGCACCTCTTCAGACCACTTCTGCACAGCCTTTGAGTCAGCGCCCGTTGGATGCTTGATGATCATGTTGACCGTCGCGCCGCGATCGAAAAACTTGCGCTGATGGCGAGTCATCGCATGGTCTGCCTGGATCTCCCGCAGGATCGGCGTCAACCACGACATGCCTGTGAACACTGCCAATGGGTCTGGGATCGGCGCGAAGTGTGCAACCTCATCGACCGTGAACGGCACGCCCTCGTTCTGCGACGACGGCCCGCCCTCGGTGTACAGATAGCCGACCTTCGACCAGCCGACCTGCCCGCTGCCGCGGCCTCCCAAGCGGGTGTTCATGGTGCGCGGGCGCCCGACAACCTGCACCCAATCCGGCCGCAGCCGGACGAGCTCGTCGCCCTGACGAACCCAGTACGAGTTTCCCGCCAAGTCCGCGTCCTGGATCATGCGTGACAACAGATCCTGCGTCGTCCCACCCGGCCATGGACGCTCCAGCACTTCGAGCGTCCGATCGCCGAACGTCTCAGACGGCTTGCCCTTCAGGAAGTTCTGATACTGGAACCGAACGCTGGAGAACACCAGTTGCCGGACCAGCATGCACGCGAACACCACGCCATTCGATGCGTACGCCTGAGTCGCGAGCCCCTCGAACGTATTGGCAGGACGCTCAGTTCCCGTCCCCGCCAACGTCTGCATCAGCGACGGGGTCTGATACCCCAAGCCCGCCTGAAGGTACTGGCTGACCATCTGCCCGTACTCATCCAGGTCCATGCGCTCAGGCTCACGCCCAGCGAGCCTCTCAATATACCTCACGGGCTCTTGCCGTCGTCATGGAGCGCGACTCCGGCGCCCGCCAGGCAGAGCGCACCAGAAGCCACCAGCGCCCATCCGAGACCGGCTAGGACGGCCACTCCGGCAACAATGAGCATTGCGCCGATAACAGCCACCGCCAACACAACTCGAACAAGTGTCGTCACACAAGACTCCCGAATCCTCGCGGACCCGTCAGGTCCAGAATGGTTCCCACACCTCGACCGTCTCGCCGGGTGTGGCCGCGCGATCGAACGCCATCACCGCCGCGACGGCCAGGTCGATCTTGCGGGCGCTGTTTTTTGCCTCTTTCACAATCCGCGTACCGCGTGAGTCTTGTTTGAGCACCGCATTTGAGATGTGCCGCTCTAGCCGAGGATCGCCAGAGTGTGTGAGCCCCTTGTTCATCACTGCCTCGTAGAAGCGCTGCGTAGCGGGGGTCATTCGCGAGGGTGACTGTGGATACTCCACAATAGGCAAGCCCTCATCCTCGAGAATTTGATACGTGCGCGCCCACCGGAATGGATCGCACACAATCTCGCGAACCTTCCAGCGCCTGCAGGCCGCTCGGATCGAATCCTCGACCGCGGTGATCGGAACCGCCCAATCCTGGGCCGCCTCCGCGGGTTTCTCCCAGCACTCCACCACGTCGATATGGGGCGTCTCGCCGCATGTCACCACCACCAAGGCGGTGGAGTCATTGTTGAACGAACCATCAAAGCCCAGGCACACCTCTGTGCCGGACTCAATCTCGATGTCCTGCTTGCGCAACTCCCACGAACCCGCCGGCAGCCACGCGGTAGCGGCAGCAACAAACTGGTTGCACCGCTTCGTGCGAAACTCCGCCTCCGGGGTGCGCAGAACTGTCGCCTCGTAGTCCTCGGCAGACACAATATCCCCGTAGCCCGGACTCGCCTCTCGCCACGTCTGCGGGTCACGGTGATCGGCATCCGGCTTGTGCGGCTCCCACCACGCAAAGAAGAACGACGGGTCGTCAACCTCACCGCGGACGATCCGCTGACCGTACTGATACATCCCGTAACACAGCGAATCCTGGCCCGACGTATCAAACCGCACGCCCGCCGTCGTAATCCCAATCATCAACGGCTCAATGCGAGCGCCCATGGCCTGCGCCATAACATCCCACAGCTCACGATTCGGCTGGACATGCACCTCGTCGAACAGCACCAGCGTCGGGTTCAAGCCCTCTTTGCTGTACGCCTCAGCCGACAGAACCTTATACACCGAACCCGCCTCGGTGTGCTCAATCACATCCCGGTAACACTTCAGCCGCTCACCAAGGTCGGGGTCCAGCTCCACCATGCGCTTCGCGGTCCCGAACACAATCCGTGCCTGCTCACGATCACCCGCGCACGAATACACCTCAGAGCCAGGAGAACCGAACAGCAGGTGATCGAGCGCGATACCCGCCCCAAGTGCCGACTTACCGTTCTTCCGGGCCACGCCGATCAACGCCTGGCGATGCCGCAGACGTCCATCCGGGCGCTCCGCGAACAAGTGCCGCATCAACTCCCGCTGCCAGCCACGCATCACGACCAACTCGCCAGCGCGACCACCAACAGAGTCCTTAGTCACCCGACAGAAGTCATTGATGAACCCTGTGGTGTCATCGCCACGAGACGCCGCCAAATCCCGCTCAGGAACCGGGGTTAACCACCTGGGCGGCCACCCCTCAATCACGACGACTTACGCCGCCGCTCAAGCAACTGATCCATCTTCGACGCCCGCTTCACCTCGGCATACCCGAGCTTCGACCGCGCGGCTGGCGTGAACCCGCACTCCTGCTCCCACTTCGTCATCTGCGCCTCAAGTGCACGCAGGTGAGCCAACAGCGGGTGCGGTCGCATCTGACCCATCGACCCCGCCACCATGTAGCCGTCTTGGGCCAACTGCTCCCGCATCGCCTCGCGCTCATCGTGAGACTCGCACAATCGCGTCAGCACGTCGGTGTCCGTCGCCGCCGACAGCCACGCCTGACCCGCGGTCCACAGTCGATCCCACACCGACCGACCCGTGTCGCCCAACGTCCTCGGCGGGCGGGGAACATCGGCCGAGGCCGCCAACGTCACGACCGGCTCCGGTAGCGCACGGCCACCAGAATCGCGACCAGGTCCGCGCCCGGTTAGCCGCTTCTGCTCAATAGGCTTGCTAGCAGGCACGACTCACCGCCGATCAAAAACTAGGGGGACTGAAAAAACGAGTCGGGGTTGAGACGGTGCGCGCAAGCCTGGCTGGGGGTCTTTGCGGGGCGCCTCGTTCTCGCGGGTACCCCTCCCCCCGGCCTCTGACCTGCGGGTTTGCATCTAGATGTGTTCTGACCTGCGCTTATGCGCGGAGGTGGCGCGGTTGCAGCTTCGGTGTTCTGGTCCGGTGCTGCCGTCGGGTCGGTGTCCGAGATCCCATGGGGCGCCGGCGGTGATGAGGTTGCGGCATCGCCAGCATGTGGCGCGGCCGGCTTGGACTGTTGGTTCCCATGCGATGCGGGTAGTGCGGTGTTGTTCGTCGTATCCGCGTTGGGCGCTGCTGCCTCGGCTGATGTTGTGGTCGGATCGGCAGGTGTCGCAGCGTCCTGATGGGTCGCGGGTGAGGGCGCGGGTGGGGCATGGCCCTGTGTGTCCGAGGCAGGGTCGCTGGCGTGGCATCAGGGCAGGTGCGCGTCGTCGGGCAGCGCGCGTGGTTCGGGGACGGTGACGGTGAGTGTCCATGTGCGGCTGGTCTGCTGGGTGGCGAGGTCGGTGGTGAATCCGAATTGCCGGGCCAACGAGTCGCGGAGGTTGGCGAGCATGCCTTGGGTGAGCATGATGCGTGCTGCGATGGCTGGTGTGGTGGGTGCTTGTTCGTCCCACTCGGCGGGGGTGGTGGGCTTCTCGGGCAACTCGGGCTCGAAGCTGTGCGTGCATGACGGGCAGGTGATGGTGGGGAGCATCATTCCTCCGGGCATTGGCAGCGTACGGAGCGCAGTGTGGTGGCTCTGGTGTTGATTCGTTCTGGGCGTGTGATGTTCAGGTCCAGCAGTTTGTCGCCGCATGCTGAGCAGTAGATGCTGGCGATGGGCGGCCGGATACCGTCGAAGGCTGCGGCTTTGGTGGTCCATTCGTCGAGCTGCTGGGTGGTGACGGCGTGGTAGCCGTTGGTTTCCATGAGGTTGACGAGTGCGGCACCGATCTCGCCGAGGGTGTTGGCGTGCTGCGATTCGACCTCATCGCGTAGCCCTGGGGGCATCGTGGACGTGTCGAACTGTACGAGGCGGACGGGTGTGCCGGATGGGTGTGGGAGGGCGTGTGCGTTGTCTGCGAACAGCTTCGCGAGGTCAGGATTCGGCATTGGACTCCCCAGGCTGGTGGGATGTGCGCGGCCACTGGTCCAGCAGCCGGTTCAAATCCGATTCGGCCATGTCGATGAACAGTTGCTCGCCGTCCTCGATGGCCTGTAGCTGCAGTTTGCGCATGCGGATGATGCGCTGTTCAAGCCGTGTCGGTGGGGCCTTCATGCTGGTCACGTGGCCTCCCCTGCAGATGCGAAACGCCACCTCAGCGGGGGGTGCTGGGTGGCGTCGGGGGCTGTTCGTGGCATAAGTCGACCACTGACAGTTTCAGCGCCATTTTTGCACACGGTAGCGGCTTTGTCATCAATCACCGCTGGTCGTGTCGCCATTTCAGCTGGCTTTGCGATTCCGCGGCCGACTGTCCCGCAGGGCCCTCACGTCATCGAGGCGGACCATGTTCGCGCCCTTCTCGTCATTGCCCCTGACTTCGAGCCATCCGTGCTCGATCCATCGCTCCAGAGTTCGCTTCGGCACCAGTTCGCCCAGCTTCGGCAGAACGACGTCGATGAGTTGGCGGATGGTGAAGTTCATGCTGCCCATCTCGTGGAAGTTCTGAGACACCACAGCCTCAACGTCTTCGTGGACGGCTTTGCATTGCGGGCAGGTCACCGATTTCGCCTTGTGTGGTGCGCTCAACTCGGCGTTGCAGCGGGTTTGGTAATCCCCAGCTTCCCGGCGCTTGTCGAGCACGTCATCCGGTGCCGGGTCGGTGATGCATGGGCCAATAGACCTGTGCGGCGGTGGGCGGTTGATGATCCGCTCGATCGTCCTCGTGGCGTCGATGATCTCATCGCAGAACGTCGCCGCGCCGTCCTGGCTGGCGATGGTGTGCACGTGCTTTGCGAGCCATAGCGCCATGGAGCTCGCAGTGTTGCCAGGCCCGCGCATTTCTCCGACTCGCAGCGGGCCGATGAATCCGGCGGATACCAGGGTGAGTGAGCGCGTCTCGCAGATGTCGCGGATCGTGGTCGACAGGCTGTTCTGGATCTTGTCGTACTGATGCGACGCCCTCGGGTTGATCCTGACCGCAGATAGCGCGTGTGCCAACGCGTCTTGCCCGCGCCGGCGCCTGGCCTTCTTGATGTCACACTCACAGTCGCCGTCGCACTTACATGGCCTCAGTGGCTCAATGTGACTGGCGAGGCTGTCGTCACCATGGAGCACGTCTCGCCGGGTTGTACGCCTGCCACCATCGGACAGGTTCACCTGACCCAGCGCGGTTTCGGCGAGGCGGTCCAGCCACCACGGCAGTTCGCGTAGTTGCACGCGCAGATTACTGATGCAGGTATTGCAGATCCAGAGCTGGCACTTGCGGTCACAGCGCTTGCACTCGGTCACGCGGATTCCTTCTGGGTCGTCTTGCGAGGGTTTATGAACCGATTCCTACGTCCGCATGAGTTACACCGCACGACCATGTTCGTCGGGGTGCGCAAGCCTTCTGGGTCGATCTTCACGAGGCCGGTGCCGAACCATGAGACGACCTCTTGACAGCCGGGGATCACGCACATGGCGTACCAGTCACCGCGATCGTCCTGCCATCCGTCACGCTGGAATACGGTGCGCCGCAGTTGGCGTAACCGGTCCTCTTTGGCGCCCATTCATTCCTCCTCGCGTTTGTCGCATTTTACCTTGTCGCGCAACGGTTTACGTGTGTTACGGCCACCTTGTTTCACGTTTCGTCCTCGATGGTGAGTCGTACGTGTAGCGCCCTCGCGTAGGCGGTGAGTGTGTCGATGCTGGGTGTGCGGTTTTGTTCGTTTTCGAGGCGTGTGACGGCTTGTTTGCAGACGCCCATGCGCCGGGCGATGGTTTCTTGGGTGATGCCTTTGCGGCGGCGGTATTGGGCGAGGTCGTTGACGACTTCGCGGGCGGTGGTCATGCGGGCTCCTCGTCGAGTGTGTAGTGCCGTGCGTACCGGCCGGTGTATTGCGTGTATGGGCCGCCATAGTTGGGTGTGATGGTGCGGGTGTAGTCGTTGCCGCTGTCGGGTTCGTAGAGGGTGCACCCGCATGGGCAGTGGTCAGTGTGTAGGTGGCCGCAGACGCAGTTCATGCCGTCTCACATTGCGTACGGGTTTTGCCTGCCTGCTGCGCGCTTCTACAGCGCGGACAAAGCCAATTGCCCCAGTGTGGGTCATCGTCTAGGTCGGAGAAGCGGTCTACCTCGCAACCCTCATGGCTCATAACGCCGCAGCAGTGGCATTCGGGCGGGATGGTTTGGTACTTGAACTTCATTGTCCTTGTCCTTTGCGGATTGCGTTGTGTAGTTCAGTCACCAGCGCGGGTAGTGAGTGTTCGCGGATGATGTGTTCGACGGTTCGCAGTAGCTCCAGTGCCGCGCGGTACATCTCGCTCATCGCCGCCTCCACGCGCTGCGGTGTGTGCGTCGGCGGTTGCGTAGTGCGGTCATCAGGTGGTGGGTCATGGCTGCACCGGTGTGTCGAGGATGGCGAGGATTTGTTGCGCGATGGGTGTCGGTATCTGTGCGCAGACGTCCCGTATTTCGGACTCGCGTACACGCAAGGCGTCCCGTTCACGCTCGGCCTTCACTCGCAAGTCGTGCGGTGTGGGATGTGCGTAACGGCGAACACACACCGAGACGGGCGATTTACCGCGGCGCTTGAGATCGAATTCGACGTAGTTGACGGCATCGCCGAGCATGTCCGCGAGGCCGTCCAGCATCACTAGAACGGTCTCTTGGGCGATTCCCTTGGTCTCGAATGAGAGGTTCGCTGCCGCGTTTTCCACGTTGAACGACTTGAGTGCGAACCCGTCACTGACGCTGTGATCGAACGCTGTGTCAATGGCGGCTTCGGCGGCTCGTTCAAGAGAGTCTCGGAGGTCGGGGTCCTGCGATCCCGTGTCATGCAGGTCGAAGTCGTCGCCGTACAACTCCCGGCACATGGCTCGTGTTGCGCGGGTTATCAAATCGGGGTCGGTCATGGTTGGTTGCCTTTCTGGTCTCTCTGGTTGGATTCGGTGACCATGACTTCCGCGATGGCCGCTAGTGACGCCGCGATGGACCCGAGGTGTGCGCCGTTGACCATTTCGGCTTTCGCGCGAGTGACGAGTGCGGCGGGCATGAGGTCGGAGGCTTGGGTGGTCATAGCGGGTCGTCCTGGTAGCCATTGACGCGCATCCATCGTGCGGCCGATGTGGACCAGAAGACGAGTCCATCGGGCCAACCTTCGGGGTCGCACCCGTACGGGAGCCAGTGGGTGCCGGCATGATTGCCGAAGTCGCACTCCATGGCGCTCATAGGTCGTACATCCATGTGAGTGCCATGCAAATGTTCCAGACGCAGAACAGGAACACCCCGTAGCGCGTGACGATCGGGCGGTTGTAGTCGTCGTTCATGGTCGAAACACCTTCCATGGGTTGCAGTCCAGCCCCCGGATCGTTTGCGCCCAGATGGGTGTGAGTGGGCAGTTCCAGCGGTGGTGCGGGTCCATCGGGCAGTCGCAGGTGGGGTTTCCATGCTCGGGGCAGTCGGGATTCCATTCCCAGCCGCACGCGGGCTCATGGGTGATGCCGGGATAACCCGAGCAGCCACCGCAATCGCCGTGACCGACCCAGCACGTGCAGTCGTCCCAGCCGGCGCGTTCCCCGGCTTGCTGGATGCCCACGAGCGCCGTCACTGGGAGAGGCGGGATGGGGGCGGTCATACTGGCTCGCTTTCGGCCGCGATCTGCGCGTCAATCCCCGACCATGTGTCGAGTTCCACGCCGGATCGCAGGTTCGCGATGTACGCCAACACCCGGTCTTTCGGATGCGGCTGCGGGTACTTCTCGGACGGCTTGTCGTTAACCGCGGCGCCGATGACGTACGACGTGGACCAGTAGTTCTCGAATTGCTCCATGGCGTCCATGCCGAGGTGTTCGGCGATGTGGGACAGGACGCAGTGTTTGGTGCCGCATGGGCTGCGGAACGTGGGGCCTTCCCACCACGAGTCGGGGTCGGTTGCCGTCAACAGCGTTTCCACGCGGTCGAGTAGGGCGAGCGCGGCGGGGTCGTCTAGTGAGCTCATGCGTCGTCTCCTGATGGTGATTCCTGGCCCTCAGCGCCACGCTGAGCGTCTGCCGACCCGCCTGCCGCGTTACCACCCCTGAGGCGGGCACAGCACGGCACAGGCTTAAACGAGCCATCCCGCCGTTTGCAGAACGCCACCGCGTAACCGGGGCTCACGAGCCCAACTCCCGGATCTGACGGCGGATGTGGCGATGCCACCATCGGACCTCGTGCCAGATTGGTCCCCAAGAATCATCCGTGTACCCGAAGTGCCAGTAGGTTCCACACTCGTCGCAACGCCAGATACTTCCCGCCGGGCGGGAATATCGCGGCGGCGTGTTGCATAGGTGCGGCTCGTCAGCGATGTACACGTCAGGCATCGCGGTTCTCCTCGGCTGGTTCCCGAACCCAACCCGACACCCAACGCGACAACGCCGTCCACGTCAGCGGATGCTGCTGCGCGCAGAACCGAGCCGTGCCCTCGGAGCCGATCGTGATCGCGTCATCTCCGAGCATTTGCGAACCCCACTCGCGTTCCAGTCCTCTTAGGGCGTCAACCACAGCAGCAGCCACCTCGTCCGGGTCGAGTTCAGGCTTGGAGTTCCACGCGCCGTGCAGGTACGCATCGTCCTCGGCCTTCGCAATCGCCTTGCGGAGTGTGTCGGCAACAACCAACACCGCGTCGGCGCTCATGCGGTCCTCCTGACCTTCAGCGATCCGTACAGGGCATCTACGACGGTGCCGTCTTCACATCGCCACCACCGACGCACTGGAGGCCAATCGGCGGGGTGGGTCGGATGGTGGTGTTCGTGCAACTGCCCCGGATGCCCGGCGAACAGGGTGCATGGTTCGGCGACGTGCCGTGGGCAACGCAGGCCGGGATCGTCACCGCACCGGTCGCCGCTCATTGGGTTTCCCCCTCAGAGAGAACAACCGCAGCGGCCAAGATCGCCCTAGCCAGGGGGACCAGTTCTTCAACGGGACGACTGTCCAAGAGATGCGTCCCGCCCGCTACGCCGTCGCTGTCCAGCGCCAAGAACGAGTCCTCATCCCATTCCCATGCGTGGGTTACGTCGTCCTCGTATTCGGCGCTGAGGTTGACTGCGGGTTCGGGGAGTTGGGTTACCGCCACACCCGCTCGTTTCAAGGCGTCCAGGATGAGCAGGGCGCTAGCATTTGGGAACGCAGCGCCCCGCTCTGCAAGGCAGGACTTGATGACCTCCTGGGCTTTGTTGCCGCTCATGCTTCCTCCCCCGCAACCGAAGCGAGGATTCGGTCATCTCGCCAGCCTGAGACGAAAGTCCCCGATAACCCGGACCCGGCGAGGATCTCCGCGTCTCGCTGCCCGTACGCAATCAGGCAACTCGGCGCACCTGCATTCGCCTTAGCTCGAACCCCGTCTGGACGATGAAAATGAAGTCGTCCGTGCAGGAATAGCACGGCGTCTGCTGAGTTCCACACATGCTCTACGAATCCGGTCGTCTCGGTCCGCGCGAAGATCAACGCCGTCCCAGTGCCGTGGGCAGACAGCTTCCTCAGCCAATCCCACGCCATCATCCCGTACGGGGGGTTGCACCAAACCCTGCCGAACCACGGTTCGCTGAGCCCATCAATCGGCAATGTGTAGTGGGTCGCGGCAGTTGGCCAGAGTTGGGGGTCAGGGGCCGAGCACGGGTCGAGGTCGAACGGCCCGAGCGCGTCGAGGATATGCCTGGGGGTTAGCCAGATGTCAGTTCCCATGCGTGCTGACTGGTGAGACCCCATCGCCCTACTCAATTCGCTTCCTCCCCCGCAACCACAGCAGCAGCGGCAGCGAGGAGGTTCGCCGCCATCTCGCGTGCCTCTGTCGGATTCATGCACCGCGACTCGGTGCCGTCGATGGTCACTAGCCGTTCTTCGCCGCGCACCTGCCGGGAGCGGTCCCAGGCGGTCACCCACCCGTAGGACGTGCTGACTGCGTTCGTGTGGGTGGGTTTGGGTAGCTGGATTACCGCCACACCCGGAATCCCCAACAGCGCGTCGGCTGCATTTTCGGATGCCTCGTTGATCCACACCCGGAACCAGCGCGGGAACGTTCCGCCGTTGAATGGATGCTCAGAAGCCAGCGCTTCGCGGAGGGTTTCGGTGAGTGCGGCTTTCAGGTCGCTCATCGCAGGTACTCCTCCAGATACGAGAGCGCCAACCGGACACCCTCAGCCTTCCCACGCAACCGGTCGTAATCCGAGCCCATCGGGAATGCGATGCGCTTCTCGTGAGCCATCTGGTTGAGCTTCACCACGGCGGCTTCCATACGTTCTTTGAGTTCCGCCACTTGCGCGGACTTCACATCAACCACGACCAACCCCCTCAACCGGCGTCTCTTGAGCGGCCCGTATCCGGAAGTACTCACGCAGCGCTGTTACCTCGTCGTCGGATAACCCGGCGCAGTTCGGGCAGACGTTGCGACCTGCATGTGTGCATGTTTCGGTGAAGTGCAGTTTCACGGCGCCGGTTGCCCCACCGACTGGGCAGTCGGGTCCGCAAATGTCGTTGTCGTCGTGTGGATGCCCGATCATGTGTGGTCCTTTCGGAGGTTTTGGAGTGTTTGGGTGATGAGTTGACGCCCACGCACAGCAGCCGGCCGGAGCGCGCGGTCAGACATCGCCGGACCGTTCGATCTGCTGCTTGCCGATCGCCCGATACGCCAATGCCTGCACCACGTTCTGCGGGAGAGGCTCAGGGCAGGGCTTGACGCTGGCTTTGCGTTTCACTTCCACGTGCCCGAACGGTCTACCGGTGCTCGGCGGATGGACCCACCACAGGCCACAACCCCAGACCGGTGGGTGCTCAATCAGGCCAGCCGGGACGGCGTACACGAACCGGTGGCAGACCCGACGCCACGGCTGGACCTTGTTGAACGTTTCCCGTTTCGCATCAGCGACCGACACTTTGATCTCGATGGCCGTGCGTTGCAGGCTGTCGAACATCAGGGCGTCGATACGTCGGATGTGCGGTTGTCCGTGCCCGTTCTCAAGTTCCGCCCACACCGGGTAGTCGTCTTGGATTACCACTTCGGGGACAAGGGCGGCGGTGCTGTGGTGATGTCGAAGTGAGGCGAGGACATCGGGCGCCGTCATCACGGTGGTTGCTTCACTCATGCTCCTGCGTCCTTCCGTTGCCGTACCTGTTCCAATGCTTCGTTCACGAGCTGCCTGCCCCGTTCAGCAGCCGGCCGGAAATCCTCGTGGGGGCAGACCAGGGTGCCTTGGTAGCCGTCCTGGTCGCACAGGTCGCACGCCAAGATGGCTTGTCTGCGTTGTTCGGCCGCCCACACCACATCCGAAACCGGATCCGGGGGTTCGGGGTCGGGTTCGTCGGACTCACCAAAACGATCAGGCATCAGGCACCTGCCCCGAAGTCGAGGCACATCTGGTCGAGGCGGTTGGCGATGATCTCGCAGTAGCGTTCCTCGAGTTCGACACCGATTGCCTTGCGACCCAGGTTGCGAGCAGCGACGAGAGTGGACCCGCTGCCCGCGAACGGATCAGCGATCAGGCCTTTGGGGCATAGCTCGAGCAGCTGTTCCATCACGTCGCCGGGTTTTGTGTGAGGGTGACCGCCATGCCTCGCGACTATCCCCGCCGAACTGCTCACTCGAGCGGTTGTGCTGAATACCGAAGAGCGCCCACCGATTCCACTTCCCCAGCCTTTGCCGAGGACGTAGATGGCTTCGGCGTCTCGACGCACTCCGCCGATAGCGCCCCGTAGGCCGCAAGTGTTGTCTTTTTGGTAGACCGCAGTGAGTTTCACCCCGACTGGCGGAGCGAGCGTCAGATCGCCGAATGAGATTGCTGGTCGGTCGCCCCACAGCTCGAGCGCTTTGTCCCGGACGGTGGTGTCCGAGTCGTTGGCGATCCCGTCCAGCGAGGCATCGTTACGCGGGTGAGCAGGACCGAGGTCGCCCTGACGCCACGCCCGCCCATACGGGGGGTCCATCACAAGCACATCCGCCTCGAGCCACTCGGCGATTTCGAGGCAGTCGCCGTGGTACAGCGTGACCGAGTCATCCTGGTAGTAGGGGTCGCTCACAGCGGATCCTCCATATCGGAAACAGTCATGCCGAGCGTTTCCGCTACTTGGCGCTCAAGCACTGCGCCCTTTGAGTTCCTCCACCCGGGTAGCATCAGGATCTCGTCGCACTGGAGCAGCCCCTGCAATCCGAGCCGCATGTAGAACTCCCAGGTTTTGCCCATCCCGTAGGGCTGCTCGGCTGGGTTCACCACGTCGTAGCCCTCAGCCCGGAGTTGTGTCGCCGCAGCGTGGAATGCTGGGTAGTTGTGATCCTTGATCCCTGTCATTGGGCCAGCGATGTAGACCTTGACAGAGGATTGCGGCTCAGGCACTTTCGGCCTCCCCTGCTTCCAGTTCCGGTACCGACTTCCCAAACCCACGCAACTCCCGAGCCAGCCGACGCTGATTCGCCTCCAAGAGCTTCTGATCCCACGCATCCTCACGAGCCTCACGCTCAGCCGGCGTTTCCCGCTGACACCGGTCAGCACGGACTGCGCGTGCAGCGTCGATCAGATCCTTCGGCAAGGGTTTGAACCCTGATCCGTTGTCGGCGTACATCTTGATGACGCCGTCCAGCACGTCGGGTAGGTCGAGCTTCCAGTATTCGATCTGCTCGGCCCATGCCACGACGATCGCCTCTGACGCTTTCGGGAACCAGGGGTCGTAGGCGGCGCACTTAGCGAGGGCCAGTGCTGCGGTTTGGCGGTAGTCGTTCATGGCTCGATCTCCAGTTGGTTCTGGGTTGGGGTGGCGAAGGCGAGGTAGCTGTTGACTTTGTCGTCGTGCCCGTTGGTGGTGGCGTGGGATTTTTTGACGAGGTCGTCGTACACGGTGGGGATGTATTCGGGTTTCTCGCAGTTGGGCCTTCGTTGCCATTCGCGGAGGGTTTCCCGGATGCGGTGGTCGGGCTTGCCTTGGCGGGTGAGGTTTTCGACTTGGATGCCGATGCGGTTGACCGCTGCATCGGAGTAGTCGGTTCCGAGTTCTTGTCGGACGACAGATTTGGCGGCTGGGGATGCGTACCGCTTCGCGGGCTTTGAAGGATTGTCGATGACGGCGGGCGGTTTGTCGACGACTTCTGCGGCGACCCAATCGTCAACGGGCGGTTCAGGCGGAAGCGGCACGTCGTCTTTTTCTTGCGGTTTTGGTGTTGGTACTGGTGTTGGTAATGGTTGTCCGGGACACATTGGGGACTCCCGGTCTTGTCCCTCGGGGACGCGGGGTTCTGTCCCGAGGGAGTCCCCTGGGGACACACTCTCGCTACCTGCGGTTTTAGGGCTGGAGCGTTGACCCCGCTTCTTTTCTGCCTCACGCTCCCGGTAGGCCAAGACTTTCTCTTTTGTCTTCTGCCATTTCGACCAGCCTTCGAACTGCCAGCCGTCTTCTACCTTTGTCCAAAGCCCTGCCTTCACAAGCATTCCGGCCATCGCGGTCGTGCTGGCGAACTCTTCGAGGGCTTCGTCCGGGATGAAACCGTCGGTGAGTTCCTTGGCGGACCATGAGCCGGCGAGAGTCCATAGTCCGATCGCGGCGCACCTGTAGCGCCTCGGGATCCTCAGTACGGGCTTGGAGTTGGCGAACCCGTCATCAACGTTGAACCAAGGGATCTCACTCACCCCCCACGATGAGCCTGAGTTCAGGCTTGGGGGGTGTTGCAGGCTTGGCCCCGTCAAGAGGTGTTGCGTACGGTGCGGCCCACTTGTAGTACGCATCCCAATCGGTTTTGAGATACCGGCGCAGGACCCCGCCCTTATTCGGTGGCGGTGACGGTCGGCCATTCAGGTCCCACTCTTTGTTCTGCTGCTGGATGGCCCAGTCGTCGCGGTGGTTGCGGTGCCGTGAACAGAACCCGTACCACGTGCCTTCCCCGGTGATCGGGTCGTACAGCACACCGGAGCTGATCGCGTTCTTCCCGCACTCGCCTTCGCGGCGGATCATCGGGGCGGTGCAGGTGCGGTGATCTGGGACAGGGTGCTGGTATCGGGGAATGTCGTCGCGGATGACTTTTTGGATCCACCACATGCCGCTGTGGTGCCCGGATCGTTCTGCTAGTTCACGCAGGCTATGCCTCGGTGGTTTGCCGATCCGTTTGATGGTCGGATCGTCGGCCGGGGGTGCACTCCATAGTGAGATGGCAAGTAGGACGAACAGTTTCGCGTCGCCACTCAGGTCGTCGTCTTTGCAGACGTCGACCATCAATTGGTGTTCGCGCATGATCGCTTTGAGGTCAGTCGTACCCATCAGGCACCACCTGGCCTAGCGACGAACTCCACGGCGACTGGGCAGGTGATTCGGTAGTCGCCGGAATGCCCGACCGCGAGCATCTCAGAAAAGCATTGTTGCAGGTCATCGCATTCTGTCGGGTGCCATCCCTCCATGGGAATCTGCATCCACACGGTGTAAGGCTTCTGATCGCTCGGGCTGTGGGTATTATCCACTTCAGCCCCTCCTGTCTGCTTGTACCAGCGGGTTGTGGGTTAGGTCCGGGGCTACCTGATGTTGACGCATCAGGTCCGGGCCGACCCAAAACCCCATTCTATCAGGCGAAACCGTCATATCTATGGCATAAACCGGCCCGCCGCAACGTTTTTCGCTCACCCGTTCACCCCCACGATCCGCCACCCGCCCGCACCCAAACCCCACGACGGGCACACCTCCAACCGGTGTGCTGCTGCTTCCGGGTAGCTATCGAACCGGGCGATGGTCTGGCCGGCCGGGTCGAGGACCGCGATCACGGCTCAAGCTCCTCGGGTGTATAGATGAGCCGGGCAGTCGGGCAGGGCCACTCGCCGCCGCAGCACGCCTCGCACTCAAGCCACCGCTCGTCTGTGTGGTCTGTGCACACGAACGGCACATGCAAGACCCGGATCGGCTCCAGCGCCTCACGTGCAGCGTCTGCCGCAAAATCACACACGGGCTCATGGACAGCCGGTGGCAGGTTCGCAATGACCTGCCACCGGTCCTTGTCTTTGCGGATCGCGCGTTGAGCAGCTTCAAACACAGGGTCGCTCATGATGCTTCTCCCTGTACGCCCGGAGCCGCGCACCGCAGGTACCCGCCGTCGTTGTCCAACAGCGCCCAGACACCGCGACGTAGGACGGGGATGTCTTCTGGGGTTTCGTGCTGCCTCACCAGCCACCCGTACTCGTAGGCTTCAGCCCGCGCGCTCTCGATGGCGGCGTGACATGCGCTGTCCAAGTGCAAACAGTTCGCGGCAAGGTTTGATTCTGGGCGCTTTGTACTTCCCATTCCGCGGGCGCGACGATGGTGGTACTGCATGTCCGCACCCCAATGACCGCACCGCTCACACAACCCACCGGAACGTTCATCAACGAGCCTGCGGGTGGCGGGGGTGAACCCCTGCGGCCGGCTCACTCGTCGTCCAGCTTCGCGTAATCCGGCGAGACATCCCACGACTCGCTGTTGAGCATTTCGCCCTCGTGCCAGTTCTTTAGAGCTTCGTCTTCGTTCGCGGCATCCACCAGGTAGATCTCCGTTATCTGGCCTGTGCACACCACTCGGTAGGTCGGCATCAGCACACCAGCCCTTCAAACGGGGTCTCGAACACCGGCTCCACCACAGCCCTGTGCTTGTCCCCCACGATGTGATGACGCCGTACGTAGGCTTCGGCACTATCCCGGTCGGGGAACACAGACGGGTTGATGTGGGCGGGGCAGGCAGGGCAACGAACCTCGTACCTCACGACGCCACCTGCTTCGCGTGCTCGTCCTGCAAGGACTGCAACAGGTTCCGAACCGCAGACGCATCACCCGTCGCTCCCAAGGTTTCCTCTTTGGACTCATAGAAGCGGTCAGCGACAGCCTTCAAATCCAGGCCATTCGCCTCGCACCACTGGCGCAGTTCCAGGCGGGCTGCATCTGCCAACGCCTTCTCGTCAGTCACCAGCTCGGTCACATCCCTGGTCTGGGCCTTCTCCAAACCCATCACCTCGAAAACGAGATGCTCCAACGTGAACTCCGGATACCTCTGAGGTTTATCCACGCCAGGCCTGAGCCCGTTCGTGGCGGACCGGAACGACACCACCACGGGCGGGTCTTCCCGAGACAACCTGACGTGGGCGTTGACCTTGAACGGCAACGACTTGTTGGCTTCCACGGAGTAGTCCCGCTGCCCCTGAATCGGGCGGCCCTCACCATCCACAGCCATCGTCTCTTTACCCCGTGCCGTTAACACGACGATGCCCGGAAAGCGAGCCAGCGCAGTCACGAACGCTGCGTGGCGGTCGTTGGCGTCGTTCCACAGATTCGGGGACGGCTTGATCTCCGCATCCGGGTCAGCCGCGAGCGTGCGTTTCCCGTTCTTCGAATTCCGGGCCCGAGCATTAACCCACGACTTCAGCATGTCCCACACATTCGACGCGGAATCCACGATCAGAACGGCGGGTTTCTTCGCGTCCTTCTCAGCCTCCGAGATCTCCCGGATCTGGGTGAGGATGTCCTGCCACGACCCGTCATGATCGACGATCATGTAATCGGCGCCGGGGACATTGATGTATTCGTCTGCTGCGCCTTCCCCGACGTCCAGCCAGTAGGCTTGCCCGGTCTTCGGGCTGCCGGTGAATTGGGCTGCCTGGTAGGACTTCCCGACGGAGTCGGGGCCTTCGAGGAGGATCATGGGCCAGTTCGGGATTCCGTTCGGCTTCCTCAAGCGGGGGCTCATTCGCCGGCCTCCAGTTCCCGAAGACCGGACACACCGAGCGCGCCGCGGGCCATGAGTCCGGCGATGAGGATGTCGGCATCTTCAGATAGGCGACGGGTGGGATAGGGGTCGCCTTGGCGGACGTCGATCAGGCCGTCGATCACCACCCCATCCGAATCGATGAACGCTCCCTTCTTCGCCGCGTCATCCAACAACGCTTTGAGGAACGCTGGCCTGATCCGCTCCTCCCTGACTTCCTCCACTTCGGTGGGGTGGTGGGCCTTCACATACGCCAACAGAGCCTCCGGGTTAGCGACAGACCCGACTGTGCGGCCCTTCACCATCGACACATGGCCTAGTACCTGACCATTCACGACAGCGGCCTTCCGCTCCCCCGGCAACAACCCAAGCTGCTGCTTGGCTTCTGCTTCCCATTCCTTTGCCCGATCGGTGATCCACTTCGACAGGATCAGTTGGGCTGCTGGGTCTGGGCTCATGCTGGACTCCTCCAGGTTGCTTTGTTGGCGGCCTCGGACTCGTCGGTCCACTCGTAACGAACCCCGCGAATCCGGTTCTCGTGCGCACCGTCGTGGCCTTCTTCGAGTTGGCACCTGCCGCCGGAGTTGGCGAGATGCCTCGACTTACACCAATCGATGATCATTGGGTGTTCCGTTCTTCGATGTTGTTGATGCGGGTGATGCACCAGTTCAGGTAGGAGTGGACGCATTTGAGGTCGTGGCGGTCGTCCGGGTCGCCGGGGTTGAGTTCCCGGAGGTCGGCGACCATGGTGCGGGTGTCGTCGAGGGCGGCACCGATAGCCGCGATACGATCCGTCATGCCGGCCTCCCCAGCCTGTGCCGCTCACCAGCAGACAAACCGCCCCAAATCCCCGCGCGCTCGCCATGTTCCAGCGCGTACTCCAGGCACTCCTTGCGGACCTCGCACAACCCGCACACCCGTTTAGCAGCAGTCGTTTTGCTGGCCTCGCCCGGATTCGGGAAGAAGTCGTCAGGGCAGACCCCACGGCACAACGCTTTCTCAATCCACGGTTCACGCCTCACGAACAGGCGGGCAATCTCACCAACGATTCCTATGCTCATGCGGTCAGCTCCCCGTGCTTCCAGGCCAGCGACCACACCGATTCTGGGATTTCCACCCCGTACCGGGCGAGCCCGCGTGCCAACGATTCGTAGCGGATGCCCATACGGGGCGCGATCTGCGTGTGGGACAGGCCCATTTCGACGAGTTCGGTGTATCGGTCGATGAACGACACGTAGCCCTCCGGCTTCAGTTCAGGTGTTTCGTTCGGGTCGTCGATGTCGTCCCACGCGAGGGGCGGCAACCACCCCGCTGCTTTCGCCCGCACCCTGGATCGCTGCGACGGGCCGTGTGTCATGGACAGTTGGTCGTAGACGGCTGCGATGCGGCTGGCCTTGTCCGCGGAGATCCGTTCCCGCTGAATGAACTGGCTCAGATGCTTGTGGGCTTCGCCGATCCGGGCTGCGATGTCCTTCTGCGTCCACCCCATCACCGCGAGCGCCTGCACCCGCCTCCTGGACCCCAAGCAGGGGACGAGGCCGGCACCCCCGATCGGGATGCGCAGGATCCGTTGGGCTGTGGCCTTCTGGACCGTTTGGCTGCCGCGCAGGATGTAGTAGATGCCCTGCTCGGTCATGGCCGCTTCGGTGGCGATGGCCTGGAACGACATTCCGGCTTCGTTGAGGGCGGTGATGTGGTTTCGGGTGGGTGTGGGGTCGATGTATCCGCGGTCGGCTGATGTGCGGTAGTGCTGTGCGCACAACCCCGCCCTGTCGATGCGTCTGGTGCAGGCTCCGCGCCTGCACTCTCCTGATCGCCTCATGGTTGGTCCTCCAGGTGTGCTGCGATGCCGCTGTAGTCGGCGCCGTTGAGATGCCTCGTGGGTGGGTTTGCGGCCTCATACAACGAGGCGATGACGGTGACCCATTGCAGTGCGTCGGCCCGGTTGCAGACGACGGGGTGGCAGCGGTGGTGTTCGGTGAGCAGGATGCGGGTCAGGTACAGCCGCCAGGTCTCGACGCCTTCGGGTTGGAAGGCTCCTGCGAAGACTTCGCCGTTGGGGTCGTAGGCGGTGATACTCGCGGCATCGGACACGATGTTCATCGGAGTACCAGTCCTGTGGTGTTGTCTCCGTACACGGCGACGTACCGGTGCAGTAGTGGGAGGTGCTGGGGGCAGTAGATGATGACGGCTTCTGCGACGACGGTGCCCGCTTGGTAGGGGGTGAACCCGGAGTCGTTGATGACACCTTGGACGACCCCGGTGACTCCTGCGAGTGACGGGTATTCGTCCAAGACTTCGCAGACGGTGGGTCCTGCTGTGATGGTGTAGCTGTCGACCGGTGATGCGTGTGCTGCGCCTGCTTGGATGAGTACGGCGGTGGCGGGGAT